>Ga0247611_10000879_pt1 | contig 57520 bp, 72 predicted proteins | sample 177DNAGHGhighgp2_FD_192422 | JGI IMG/M metagenome (GOLD analysis project Ga0247611, IMG submission 192422) | Sheep rumen microbial communities from Palmerston North, Manawatu-Wanganui, New Zealand - 1770 DNA GHGhigh gp2 | ecosystem: Host-associated > Mammals > Digestive system > Stomach > Rumen... | reverse complement strand
AGACTTATTTCGTGATTTTGAAGGGCATGGTGTTAAGATGGATGAGAGAGTAAAACAATATGTAGAGGAATTAACGTCAAGGTAAAATGACCAAATTCGACACTTCAGAAATGGAAACAGAAAGTGAAACTTACACCTACACCATTTGGGTGAAGGTGGATGAAAAGCCAGTAATCGAAAGGATAAAGGTATGATAGTAGTACGTAAAGATAAAACTGCGTTTAGAACTTGTTGGTACTCTTACGACACTTGTTGGAATGACAATATAATGTGTATTATTAATGATGCAAACTTTATTACATTTGATGGTATTCATTGGAAGGAAATAAAAGAATATAATTTATGATAGGAACATTAATTATAGGAATTTTAATAGGCATGATGGTGGAGACACTTGCCATCATCGGTATTGTAGCTTACTTTGCGAGGGATAAACGAAAGGAGGAACTTAGTAATTACTATGAAGATTAAGAGAGCATACCAAATCCCCAATAAGATAACGATGGGGATATTCAACTTGCCCTGCATCGTCGGGGTAATGAAGATATTTGATGAGCCAGTGTTTGAACTTGCATACGGTGTGCATAACATCGACGGTGAAGATGTGTACTGCGTACCTTGCAATCGCTGGCTTTGCAAGTTGGAAGATAACAGTTGGTTGGTATTAACACAAGAGGAATATGAAACTCATAGTATGATTGATTAAGATTTATAATTAACAAAGGTTATATTAATTAATGTTACTATATTTTGAATATATAAATTAATATTGTACCTTTGTGTTATCAATTAAAGGTATATTATGGCTGATAGAAATCAAGTAACCTTAATAGGTAGGATAGGTGATGCGTTTAAGACAGGGAAAACGCAAAATGGTAGTAGTTATATATGGTTTCCATTAAATTTGGAGGCACGTACAAATGCGAATAGCACAGATAACAACTACTATCAAACTTTACACATTATGTGTTTTAAAAAAGTGGTTATTGATTATTTAAAACGTGTTGATGCGCACAACGGAAATACGGTTATTATATTTGGATTTGTAAGTTCGTTTTCAAATGAGGTGCGTGGTAAACGTGTTATTGCTAATGCTATAAATGCGAATGAGATTTACGTTGTTAAAACGAAAGCTGATAATTGAATAAAAAAATAAGTAAAACAATGGAAGATTACAAAGTTGAAATTGAAAGCACCCGTAAGGGGTGTCTTGGTGGTAGTGATGGTTATCTATTGCAACAAGTAGCGACGATGGGTTATGTTCCACGTAGTGCATACAAACGGTTGGCAATCGTTAAAGGATTTATCGAGAACGAACACTTTGCGTCACGTGCAATGCAATTTGGCGACTATATCGAACAAAGTATCTATAAGCATCTATCAGAAAGCGACGGTAGATACGAAAGTAATCCATTGTGGGTTTCAAAGAAATATAGCAAGAAGAATTGCAAGTTGATCTGTCACCCAGACTTTGTGTTGATTGATAAAAATACACATACTATTAATTGCTATGAATGTAAGGCAACAAGGTTTGATGTTAAGGCAACAAAGGAAACGTATCGTTCGCAAATGTTTATTGAATGGTTGTTGGCAAACGAAATAGCAGATGAACTTGGTCGTGATTGGAAAGTTCAAGTTGTCTTGTGTCATTATGATAGCGATGGTTTAGACTTGGATGAGGATTTCGATTTTAATATTGATAGGTTGTCGTTGCATAAGATGGCGTTTAAGAGAAAGTATTTCGACGTAAACAAAGCAATGACGATTATTGATGCTTTCTTGGATGGTTTTAACGAATACTACGATGGTGATGAGATAGAAAGCGAATACTTGCCAGAAAGGATAAAGAATGATTTTGATGCTATCACGAATATTCTTCAGGAAATAAAAGAACGTGAATGCAAGGTTAGCGAGTTTAAGGAAAAGCTTTACAAGTTCATGGTTGAAAAAGAAATAAAGAGCATCAAGAATGACACATGGTCTATCGTTCGTGTTGATGGCGTTGAGGTAAAGGCGTTCGATAGTAAGAAATACTTGAACGATTTAATAGAAAACCATCCACGCAAGGCAAGGAAAATCATCAACGAATACACAAAGGTTTCGAAAAAAAATGGATATGTTCAAATTAAATTAAAAAACAATAAGTAAAGATTAATGTTATGGCAAAAGGTAATTTAGTAGCCCTAAAGGGGTATTTCGAGAACGAGGCTGTAAAAAAGAACTTACAAGCTATGTTGGGGCAAAAGGCACAAGGCTTTGCAACAAGCGTCTTGTCCGTTGTGAATAACAATAAGCTATTGCAAAGGGCAGACCCAGCGAGCATATATTCAAGTGCAATGCTTGCCGCATCATGCGACCTACCCATAAACCCAAATCTTGGATTTGCCGCTATTGTGCCTTATGGCGACCAAGCACAATTCCAAATTATGGCTCGTGGATTGATACAGTTGGCGATAAGGAGTGGCCAGTATGAAAAGATTAATAACGCCATTGTACATAAGGGTGAACTTGTAAAGTACGACCAATTCAAGGATGAATACGAGTTTGATGCAAGCAAACGTGAAAGTGACGAGGTTATTGGTTACATGGCATACTTCCGCACCATTGGCGGTTATGAAAAATATTTCTATATGACAAAAGAGGAGGCTCTCGCACACGGAAAGCGTTATAGTAAAACATTTAGCAAAGGAACATGGACGACAAACCAAGACGCAATGTGCTTAAAGACCGTTCTTAAACTATTGCTTTCTAAGTTTGGTATTCTTTCTATTGAAACATTAGGATTACAACGTGCGATAAGGTTTGATCAAGGCGTGATAAAAGGCGATTTTACGCAGATGGATAGCGTGGAGGATATAGACGCATTGGAGGTGGAATATGTGGATAATCCGCAAAACAACAATGTTGACGAAGAGAAAGCAAAGGCGATAGAGGATAAGTTCAAGGATTTTGATAATAAAGAGAATATTTAACTTTGGTGGGGCGTAGACTTTTTATCTACCCCTGCCAATTAATCAATTAAGATTTGATTATGTCGGAAAATGTAAGATACCTACATTCGCATAGTGGATTGGAAAGAGAACTTAGATACCCCAAACACTTGGTATTATGCGATGAGGAATACAAGGAGTTGTTTGAATCAAGTGGAATAAAGATATCACTTTTAAGGTACAAAGGTATGCGCTATTGTGAAGTACCTACATTGTTATTTGTAAGTAAAGGTGGTGTCTTTAAGAACCTATACGAATAAAAGCTATTGTTATGTTAGATGAAAGGGTTGAATTAAAAGAATCCGTAACGGTTGAAAAAGACGTTGCGAAAAGAGTTAAGACTGTTGGAATACGTGGGCTTGACATGCAAAAAGCATGTGAACTTGGGGTTTTCCAACGTATATCATACTTACTTTGTGCGATGCACTCAAGCGTCATGGCTGCGTATCGTATCTATGGCGACGTTGATTGCATGCTAAGCGACTTTGGAGGCAGAAAAAAAGAGATATCGAAAGCGATGGGCGATTTTGAAAAAGCTTTTGATAGGTTTGTTGTTTTTTGGACTGATTACTACGTTCGTGATGGTGACGCTTGGCGTGAGGTTGGAAATGATACGGAGTCATTATTCCATAATATTATGCGTTGGGCATCGTTGCCAGAAACTTGGCAATTAGGAGAAAAGCAAAGGATTGATGATAATTTAGATGTTGCTATAAGCATGATAGACGAGGATGGTGATAGGTTAACGTTCAATAAGTGTGTTGTGAATGAAAAAGAGGAGGGAGAATCACATGAGTCATGGTGCGTAACAAAGTATGATAAGATATCACGATTGCAAACGGTTGTAAACACGAACATGGATAAGGCAAGTGCCATGATGGTAGCAAAGCGTTTAAGTAATGATGATGAAAGACGTATTTATACTGCAAACCTTGTTCGTGATGTCGTGGAAAGAAGAACGGAAATAACACCATACAAATCTTATAAGGGAAATCAAACTGTAGGAACAATAAAGAAAAAGATAAAAAAATGAACGAAACAAATTGGTCTACCGTATTCCCATCACAGGTATCTGAAAGCGAAAAACGTTCTCTTGAAAAGGCAAAACGTATAGAAAACAAAAGAAGAAAAGAGGGGTGGAGATACGTAAACATCACACAACCAACAATGAAGATATTTGTTCCATGTGACAAGAATGGAAAACCAACTGAGCATGGAGAAAGAATGATAAAAGAACAAAAAATGAAATTTTCATCATTATAACTTTGTATATTTAAAATTAATTACTATATTTGCAAAGTTAAACATTTAATTCATAGAATATGGCTATATTATTTGAAAAAGAGGTTGTAAAATATTTAGGTCTACCAAGTATTCCTATACGTGAATGGGATAAAAAGCAGCCCTTTGACAAGGGTGTTGCGTTGGTAGAACTGAATAGTGGTTTTGATGCTTATGCGGTGTGTTCATTCCATGATGGTGATACCACGCCAAGGATAACAAAGGTTTTTAGTATAGAGCCGTTTAAGGAGATAAAGAACGTTTTTGTCGTGCCTAACTATATGAACAACATCGATGATGTTAACGATATGGATTTAGACGATGAATCAAAACAAAAGGCAATAGATTTGTTACGTGAGGCTAATGATCTTGAGAATGATGGCGTAAGTAGCGATATAACAAAAATGGAAGATTTACCTACGTGGATATTCGAGGAAATAACGAACAAAGAGGAGGCAATTGCATGGTTGCGTAGGTATAATAAAAGAAATAAGATAAAAGGTGTCTTGCCAAAGAACGAGGAGACTATTAAGTTAAGATTATATTCCATTTATATGGATATTAACAATAAGAAATAATTTTGGTTTATGGAACAAAAGAAACTTACGAGGGCGCAACTGGAAAGCCGTATCAAGAAAGCTATCGTATTCGTTCCAAAGGATAAGGACACGAATAGTATATTCTTTAGTGATAGAGGTTTACGTTTAACCATTACAAGTGACAAGGCAATCATAGGAACAAACTATCATTACCACGTTTTTGACAATATGACAATGGGTGGCATTAGTCGGCCATGGTTATACACGAAGCGTTTGATTGAGATTGCAAGCGAAAATGACTGCAAGAACGAGGATGGTTATTCGCTTACCAAATTGCTCGAAACATTAAACAAGAAAGAGGATAAATCGGAATATAACTTGGTTACGTATATTTGTTGGTGGCTTGAACTCATATTCTCTTACTTGTATGCGATAGGTGAGTCGGAAATTGAATCGTTCCTTGTTTATGAGGCTTATTTGCATCACATCGCAAGACAAAACGTTTTGCTAAGTGAAAAGACAAACGACATGACAAACATACAATTCTTTGATAAGGTGTGTGACAATATGAAAGAATTTATGAAAGATGTCGATGAGCGTGTCATTTTCAAAAAGAAAAGTGACGAGGAGTTGATACAAGAAAACATAGATGCCATTCAAGAGCAAGAGGTGGAGGACTTTATAAAAGAGGATGATAGCAATGGAGGTGAAAATAAAGAAACTAAATAAGAATGCAATTGTTCCATATAAGAAATACGAAAAGGACTTTTGCTATGACGTTGTTGCAACATCATGCGAGGAAATCCACGAGGATGTTTACAAATATGGAATAGGTTTGGCATTTGAGATTGATAGAAAACAAAAATACGCAAACTTGAATGTTTCAATAGATTTTAGACCACGTTCGAGCGTATGGAAGACTGGCTTGGTGCTTTCTAATTGCGAGGGAACAATTGATGAATTATATAGGGGCGAGGTGTGCGCAGTGTTCTATCACGTTGTAAAAGACCTTGAACCATACAAGGTTGGCGACAGGATAGGGCAAATAAAGATAGGACTTACAGAACCTATAAGTTTTGATGTTGTTGAGGAGTTGTCGGAAACGGAGCGTGGCGATGGTGGATATGGGTCTACTGGTAAATAATACATATTAAACATTTACGAAGATGGAAGAAGAATTTGAATGGATTAGTGTTTCGAGCCTTGCCGTAATACTTAATGTGTCAAAGCAAACAATATACAATAGGATAAGGCATGGATATTACGAAACAAAGGAGTTCGAACGTGGGCAAATGAAAGGTTTATTAGTTAAAGTTAGAAAATAGAAAATATCATGGTTAGTAGAACAACGACTTATTATCGTTCGCACACAAAGGCGAGGGCGAAAAAGAATGCTTACATGAAAAAGTATAATCAAAAACCATCGCAAGTAAAAAAACGTGTGGAGCTTATCACTAAGAATCGTGAACATGACAAGAAATATGGAAAAGCGTCACGTAGTGGAAAGGATTTGTCACACACAAGTAGTGGACTCGTATATAAGAAGCGTTCTGTTAACCGTGGTAGTAAGTCTGATATGCCTGGCGATCGTCGTGCCCGTGGCGGAAAATAAAATCATATAATTACGAAAACAAAAAAATATGGAATTAAAATTTGAAACAAAAGATGTTGTTACAAAGATTGCGCAAGTTGCAAGTGTAGTAAGCGGAAAGGCAAGTTTGCCTATCCTTGACAATATTATGCTAAAAGCTTCAGATAATACGCTTTTGATGATGGGTAGTGATGGCGAGATGTGGTTATCCGCAAAGTGCCATCTTTTAGCGTGTGATGAGTCTTTGTCTATATGTGTGAATGCAAGCGATTTGCTTAAAGCGTTGAAGAATCTGGGCGAATGCGAGGTTACATTTACGATAGATGGCGAAAACCATAACCTTACGTGTAATTATGGCAATGGCCGCTTTACATTACCATGTAGTAACGCAAGAGAATACCCACTACCGCAAATGGATATGAGTGGAGCTATAGAAAAAGCGATAAGTAATGAGCGTTTGTTGCGTGCAATAGATAAAACATTATTTGCAATAGCAAACGATGATTTGCGGCCAGTGATGAATGGAATACACTTTGATTTCTTTAAGGATTCTATGACATGTGCGTCAAGTGATGGGCATAAGCTTGCAAGATATCGTGATGCATGTATAGTTAGCGAGGAAAGCGAAAGTGTAGATAGTTTTACAATGCCAACTAAGGTATGTAATGCTGCAAGGAACATATTGGCAACATCAAACGGTGATTTCTCGTTGCGCTTTACGGATAAGTGTGTTGTATTGTCAAATGATGTTTTTGGGTTATCAGCAAGACTTATAGATGGGCGATATCCGAACTACAATAGCGTTATTCCAACAACGCACAATGTATCATCTATCGTTGATAAGGTTGCGATGATTGGTGCGTTGAAGCGTGTGCTGCCAATGGGTAGTGCGAATAGTGAGCTTATTTCATTAACGTTTAAGGATAATAATATTAAGCTTGTAGCAGAGGACTTGGATTTCCAAAAATCAGCGAGCGAGAATATTGAATGCGATTACTCGCCACGTTTTGATCCAATAACAATAGGTTTCAAGGGCTCGACATTATTGCAACTATTTATGAACTTAGACGGCGATAAAGCACAAATAGAACTCCTTGACGCAAACCGTGCTGCGGTTATTTACGGCAACGATAAAGATGTATATCTGTCTTTAATAATGCCAATGTTGTTGTATTAAAAAACAATATTCGTATGGTAGATTCTGGATATGTAAATGGTTTTATCGAGCGCAAGACTAATGGTACGTATCAAGGTAATCTTACCATTAATGGGATAAATATATCGCCAATTATCGGAAAGTATTTCAAACAAGATAACGACACCTATCTTTGGTTAAGACGTAAGAATATACTTGAATACGACGAAACAACTATGTCGTACAAGGAAAGGGATGTCTTGCCAAGATGGGAGTGTTATTTGAAAAAGCAAGTTGAGGAGAATACGATTGCTTATAAAGGAACGTTCTTTTTTATGCGATTTTGCTTTGAAATAATTGGTGTGTGGGATAAGATTCTTGGTAGCGACAAACACCATAGGCTCAACCTATACGTTGAAAGATTGCCAATGGCGCAACAAAGTATCATAAATAGCATTAACAAACGCAAGAGGGATGAACAAGACAGAGGAGGAAATAAGGAGTGATTGGGAGGCGTTAAACACGTTCCATGTGGAACAAGCTTGTAATCACTTGGCATGCTATGATGGTTCAATACAAGAATACATTGCAGACACGATTGCGTCTTTGTGTGGGGTAGATAAGAACGAAATGTTCAAGGCTACCGATATCGTATATTTTGCACATGCACGTTGGCTTTATTGGTATTCTTATAGATACTTGACGAATGAAAGTTACGACAAGATATCAATACAATCTTTCCATGGCGAGCATAAGTTTGCACAAAGGACAATACAGAATGGCGTAAACAAGATGGCGATGATGATAGAAAAAGAGCCAATATGGAAAAAACGTTGGGCTATCGTCAAACGTATCATAAAGCTTAAAGACGAAAGTACAAGTATGGATTTTACGGATAGCACTATCGTAATACAAGTACCAAGGGGAATGAAAGAAAAAATAAAAATAGAGATAAAGGAGAAATAGCGTATGATTTGGGAAACTCAAATTGTTTTTGAAAACACTAACAATAAAGGACAAAAATACCTTGAAAAAGCTAACTTTATTGTAGAGAACGAAAATACATTTTCACAAGTTGAGGAAACGTTGAAAAGAAATTTTGGTCTTGCGAATGGTTTTGACATCCTTGCCATAAAGGTTTCAAAGATAAAAGAAATAATCAACGAAAAGCCAAAAAGCGAGGAAAACGAATATCGTATCTATTTCGCAACAATCGTAGATCATTTCTTTGATGTTGAAACGGAGAAAACAAAGGATATCAAATACCAAGTTGCATTGTTCGCACACAATATCCAAGATGCACATGTTAATATAGAACAATATATGAAACAAGGCTTTGAGGATATGGAATTAAAGGCAATTAAGGAAAGCAAATACTTAGACGTGATACGATGAAACACGAACAAGTAATATATGGCTCACCCCCAAGTAAAAGTAACCAATATAAGGTAATAACACTTAAAGGGCATGGCTCGCTTGCAAAGACAAGTGCGCTTAAAGAATACGAAAAGCGATTCTATCTTGAATGTGGTGCGTATAGAAACAAGAACATCAAAGGATTCTTTGAACTATATATCGACGTGTACTTTTCAAGCAATAGGCCGGATTTGGATAACGCATTGAAATCAACACTTGATTGCCTACAAACATGCAAGGCGATAGCGAACGATAGGAATTGCGTCAAGATAGTTGCAAATAAGTTTATAGACCCGATACGGCCAAGGTTAGAGTTTACGATTAAAGAGGTCGATGGGGTTGTAGTAAGTAAAAGCAATGAACCTAATTTATTCGAATGATGTTAGCATATCAAGATTTACAAAACGTATTGCATACAAGGCTTGTGGATTTTTCACCGCAACAGTATCTTTTCGTCCTACAAATCGTCTTGGGTGAAAGGTTAGAGGTTGCGTATGGAAATACGTTTGATGTTGCAGAGTTTAAAAGGAACGTACCAAGCGAAGACGAAGATGCATATCTTGCATCCTTAAAGAATGATGCGCAAATTATGATAGATACCCAAGAGTGTAGGCAATTAAAAGACGAACTTGAGGCGTTGTATAAAAGCGATATACAAGAGAAGTCAAGCACGTTGGAGGACTTTAAGTTCACAGGTTCCGACGTCCAAAAGCTTCTTAACAACCTACTTAACGAACGCTCAAGGGATTTATCAGAGGCAAGCGTTCGTGATATCCTTGCTTTGATTAAATCCATGTACGATAGTGGTGCGCTCGATAGTGGCGACCAATTCCAACAACATTTTATAACGATACCTCCAAAGTATAATATCATTTGCCCTAAATGCAACACAGAACACTATGCAATAGAGGGGCTTGATTTTAGGTGCGATAGATGTGGGTTGGTCGCAAAATGGAGCGAGGAGGAACATAGATTTTACCCACAATTAAATCATTTGTAAAAAGATGGAAACAAAATTGAACGACAATGCGGTGAAAGAAATTGCCAATATGCAGAAAATGATAGATTCCTATAAATCCTTCATGTTTGCAATTGATTTTATGATAAAAAGTGGTGAGGATATAAATTGCCCGATATTCTGCAAGATGGATAGAAAAATGCAAAATATTTGGCGATGGGTAAAAGAACATATATGTGTAAAATAACATAAAAGCCGTTTAACGTGTTTTCTTGCGTTCTAACGGCTTTTCTTGTTGCAGGTGTAAAATGTATCATGAAAAGAAAAATAAACGATTGTGGTGCATTTTTAGTAACATGGATCGCCTAACGTTTCCACCGCTATTTTCATAAGTTCACCATGTAGATAAGCCGCTGGCTCTTTATCGTATGGTTCGCCATAGTAATCTATGATTGCAGTTGTGGCGTGATATAGTTCATGATTAAGCGTATTCCAAAATTGACTTGGCGATGTTGCTTGGCTAATGAACAGCACCGACATTCGTATATCATCACGACTAATAGACATGCCAGTATTGTAGGATGAAAGGATGTTAAGCGATTTATTTACGTTACGTTGATTTAAACCAAAGGTTTGCATGATAGCGCAAAGGTCGTCGTAATCATTGTTTACATCAAAATCATAAACAACAATAACTCCCCAATCGTCATCACCAACACTTAGATAATCTGTTTTCATAAAACTAAATCATTAAATCCCAAAATATACTAATTCCTTTTGCGCTACAATCCGCAAGGAATCGACAAAACACAATCCCATCATATCCATCGACATCGCATATCACATCCTCGATATATCGTGCCATATGCTGTTCATCCTCGATGGAACTCCCCCAATAATCAGCCTTTACCATTGCAGATAGATACAAAGCGTCATACATAAAGCTTGGTTCAATTTCAATCTTGTATTTATCAAGCATCACCTTTAGCTCGTCGATAGTCATTGGCGTAATCTTTTTCAATGCACCAGTCGACTTGTCCTCCTTTCGCATCATGCTTACGGCAAATTCGTACAGTTTCTTGTTGAAATGTGTGCCATAATACGAAAGATATTGTTCCATATCCGTTGGAATCATATAGTTTACAAGTGGTATTCTATCCATAAAATTTTTATTTATATAATTTAAACAATAAAGGGCTTGCATGAACAAGCACACAAAGCCCTTTCTAAAACAATATATTACATGTATCGACCACGGGAATCACGACGACGACGATACTCCATGTCATCCATGTCATCCATATCATCCTCGGAATCCTCCCATCCATGCTTGTAGCCTTGACGATAACCATCACGATAACTACCACTACCACTGCCGCTACCGCCTCTATATCCACCACTGCGCATGGAACGTCTCATCTGTTGGCGCATCTGCTGCTTGCTCTGCTCCTCGTCCTTATCAATAAACAAAAAACCTCCCATATTTCTTTTCCTATTTTAATTTGTTTGACAAAGGATTATTGCTTAAACAGTCGTAGGAACGGAAACGCCACCACCGTTAAGGGAACGTAAGATGGCAAGCATCTCGGCATTCTGCTTTTCAAGCGTTTGCAACTTAGCATCCGTTGCCTTTTGCTTTTCCTCTAAGTTCTGTATCGTTCGTGTTTGACGCTTGTTGTCAGCATATTGAGGGTTTAACACCTCAAGCATCTTTTCGCTTTCTTGTATCACACCCTTATGGTATGGTATTTGGTCGATAGCTTTCTTTGATGTTTGCAACATGGCATCCACCGCTTGTAACATCGCCTCACGACTACCACTAAACGTGTCATTTCCACGTGCTGCGATTTCAACATTGATAGGAATGTCACTAAACGTTTCATCCTTTCCGTTAATGGTTGCCGTTACATCAATCACTTGTTGCATCTGCATACCTGCCATTACATTTGGTGTTTGTGTAGGCCACTTTGCACGTGGTTGCGATTTTGACTTTACGACACCAACCTCCAACAAAGGTCTTTCTCCTTTCCTTAATACGTAAAATGGGTTTCCATTCCCAAGACTATTAAAATCCATATTAATTATCTTTTGGTTGTTAATAATAATTCTTTATACCGTTGTTCTTGACATTAGCTGCAAGATACCATTGAACCTATCGTTGAATACGAGAATAACACCAGTGCCACCAATTAGCTCAGTCGCAGTTACGGGCGTTCCATCAAACAAAGTTAACGGACGTGATGTGCCATTAAGCGTAATGTTGATTGGTAAGGTGGTGGTTGTGCCGGTAGGTATTGCGTCGGATAAACGTATCGTCAAGTAACCTACGGGCTGTATTCTACGAAACCCCAATGCTATATCTACACTTGTGTCGTTGACGGTAATGTTGGTTGAACTTAGGTATGGGACACCACCTGCATTCGTTGTAATGTTATTAAAACAATTCATAGCTTTACCTCCTATATTTCCTATACCTTTCGTTTAGAATACGATGTTTCCACCAAATCCGTTTCCACCAAAGAATCCGTTCCAACCATTCCAATTCTGGCCATAGAATCCACCACTCACGTATGGTGTAGTGTTAACCGCTGTTAGGTTAGGCCACTGAACTGGCACGGTGTTTGGCAACTTACACTTGATATCATCCACGTCACGAACGAGTGGTGAAACAAGACTGTTGACATAACCAGTGATAGCTGCCGTTTGATTAGCATTGTCTATCTGTCCACGCAACTGTGTGATAATATCGGACTGCGTGTTAATCTTTTCCTGCATCTCACGCTCCTTAACATCACAGAATGAATGGATCATCGTGGCTTTTAAATCGGAAATGGCATCAACATTACGCTGTCCATTTGCGTTCATTGTGTTCTGTAATGTGTTCGTCTGCTCCAATGTGCGCAACTGTGATTGATAGCCCTGCTCCGTTGCCAAAAGTCTATTCTCGCAACAACATTCGCACAACTGTCTTGAAAGACTTGCGTCGCCACTTTGGATTGAATTAATAATCTGTGGTACGCTTACTGCCTGCTGTAATGCAAGGTTAGAAAGTGCAGTCTGTACGGTTGATACTGCGTTATTGACGAGGTTGAAGTCTTGACCTATCATGGTTGCGAGGTTCTGTGTTGCTGCACGACCTGCCTCGCCCTGTGATGTGATTGCATTCATCAGTAATTCACGCCCACTATCGTTGTTAAGCTGGTTGGCTATGTAACCAGCAGCGGCATTGCCACCATTACCAAAACCGCCAAATCCACCATTACCCCATCCACCGAACATGGATGCGACAAGGGCAAGGGCAAAGATGTCGAAAACGCCATTCATACCGTTCCCGAAACCATTACCAAAGCCACCACCCATTCCAAAATTACCAATAGGAATAGAAAAGGGAATACCATTAAACCCTCCATTGTTGTTACCATTTTCTGGCAATTGATAAATTTCTGCCATAATTCTTTTGATTAATTGAAATTGTTAAACATTTTATATTACATAGAAAACCTTGTGTAGCACTACAAGTGCAAAAATATATCATGTCGCAAGTTTTTCAATCGTGGACTTTTCTAAGTCCATTCTATAATATTTCTTAAAAATGGTACAAAACCTTTGTAGAATCAAGTATTATGGCTATATTTGTGCGTCAAAAACCATACATTAAAAAAGAAATGATTTTTCGATTATGTTTTTTAATTATTTGACTTACCTAACCGTCCGTGAGGATAGTTAGGTTTTCATCATGTTTGTTTGATATAGTAAGTTAGTTTTGCCCCGTTATCATCTTTTGGTAGCGGGGTTTTTGCGTTTCGGATGGTTTCATGATTGCCTTCAGTCAGTCTTAATGTTGTCTTAGGGCATCGCCAAACGCAGGGGAGTAGCAGGAATGTTGCTCCTTTTGTTAAACAAAATTCCCCATCTTCACAGACGGGGAACGTAAAAGTTCGCTAACTTTCATTTAATCTAATGAAAAACAATCTTACTAACCTAATAACTAAAAACCTATGAAACAAAAAATCATGAAAAAAGTAATTATATAGTGAATATGAAGAAAAGTCATTTAAGAATCTTTCTTACTATTATCACCACTAAGGCTATCAGAGACAAAGCAAGGGCAACAATAACCCACTCACCAATGTCGAGTTTGATCTGCTGCCATTTGGAGAGTTTCTTCTCTACAGGGTATGGAACTCTAACAGAATCCTTCTTGATTACCGTATCGCAAAGGTATCTGTCACGCCATCTGTCCTTGTAGATAACAGAGAACTTTTCTTTATAGATGGTATCACCCTGCATCCACATATAGATGGAATCCTTTATGAAGATGGAATCCCTCTGTGTAAACGAATCGGTCTTAGTGATATATTCCGTGTGATATTCTGGTACCGATACATATTTTGTCTTACATGAACTGAAACAGAACACGAACACTAAGAACACAATCCAAAATATGACCGTAGCTATGTACGGCCAAAGAAGTTTGAATCTTTTCATTTGAGTAGCTTAAATGCACGTTTTGCCTTACCTAAATACATCAGACGCTCGGCCTTATGAGAATAGCCGCCATTGATAATCTTCGTTATCTTTGTCAGTTCATCCCTATCAGCGAGTTTATTCAGTCCATTAGTCAGCCAATACCAACCAGCCGACTTAAATGCCCATTCGGGTGTTTCCAATAGTTCGGGGTGATTGATAAAGTCCATGCCAAAATATTTTCCTACTGCTGCATAATTGGTTCTTCCTGTGATCTGTATCAACCCTCGACCTTTGAACTTCACGCCATCACCCTTTTGAATATTCCCCAAATCTTTCCTACCTTCGTATGCCTTACCGCTTGCAAGCTCACTTGTGTAACGGAAACACCCGCTCTCCCAAAGAACCTGCGCCAAGAAGTGACACATTCGCATTGGTGTAGTGATAGCAAAGTTACTGCTCCACATCGAAATGATAGGCGCATAGATGGTTGCCTTTGATGGCGAAACACCACAATCAATAAGTTGTTCCCTTGTTACTTCCATTCTTACTCCTTCCTTTTCTATTCCATTTATCATGTTCGTATTCTCTAACCTTACGGATATTGTCACGCTTAACCACCTCATCCATTTCTTCAATCGTTGAATCAGTAGCCTTTGCGATAATTAATTTCAATAACCCACGTGGAGAAACATTGATACCATAGGGTCTAAGGATATTCGAGAAGATTGAGCCTATCTCCAAGGCACATATCGCAAGACAACACCATTTGGCAATGTCAAGCCCTTCGCCAGATGCTACGTTCAACATACTCACGACAATGACAAAGGTGCAATAGACAAGCAACTTACCCATCGTCTCACGTACCGCCGTTGACGGAGAAACATGAACACCAAGTTTAAGGCTTTTCCTAATACCTGCGATAAGGTCACAGATAACGATTGCTACCATGACGATTATCCACGGCACCATAATCGTTACCGATTCTTGGAGAAATCCCAATGCGATAGGCGTAACTACCGCACTGGAAATATAGACTATCAATGGCGAGAACTTCATAATACCATAATTCCAATAGTTATCATAGCTAATACTGCACCAATAGTATCATATAACAAGTCTTTTGTAGAGAAGATGTTACCTGGAATACCTGTCTTATCTAACTGTTTAGTGCCAAAGTAACCATCAAATGATTCTACAAATACACCTACCATCCATGCAAGAACTGGTGCTAAAATGATATACATTAATGGATCAACTGCACCACCAAACTTAAACAGACATGCAAAAACGTTAGCAATGAAATATGTCATCCATATATGGAGCATATTAGGGTTTGCTAACCAACCTTTGATTTTTTGATATAGATTTGCCATTTTTATAATGTATTTAATTTATTATGTTATTTCTAATATTATTCACTAAGAACCCACATCGTCCCAGTTGTCCCACCAACAGTTACAGTCTGTAACATATATTTTTTATCAACAGGAGCATATCCAACACATGACAAAATTGCATTAGCTATTGCCGCCATCCCTTTATTGTTCGGATGTATGGCAACACCTGAATTTGTTATTTCGTGTATCTGAGAATCCGCTCCGTAAACATAATGACCTAATGTTTCCTTATAATAATTTGTGTCTAAATTATTTAACTTGATATAATCAATCCCGTTAGCATTAGCAGCAGTGATTATTTGTTCTTCTAAAGATGAATTTGTCCAAACCCCCCCGGTTATTACCATTCTTACTGTTGGTGTTACTGAATAGATGTAATTTATAAGCTCCCCTATGGCAGTTGCAAAATTAGACATATTAACAGATGGGACATTCTCTCCAAGTCTTATAACAACTAAATCAGTAGATGAACTTAATTGATTCCCAATTAAAGAACTTAGACTTGTAGAAAAATCCCGTTCCCAGTCTGATATATTGATGCAAGAACATACTGCATTAGCATCTTTTGTTTTTAAACCTTCTTCTACGATATGAACGAAATCATATTCAGCTTTAGTTGCTGCCATTCCCCATTCTCCAAACCAAACGTTATCTTTTATAGGATGCTTCGTTATAGAATTGCCAAGTATAAGAGCATTGTTAAATTGAGATAGCATAAGACTAATTACGCCATTTTTAACAACTATTTGATACGTTCTGTTTGTTACAGAATCGTCTATAAAATATTTTTTGTTATTTTGCAATTTTTCTATATTGATGGTATTGTTATCAATCTGTTCCGATATGTCTCCAATACTATCAACAACTTCCTCAAACGATGGTTTGTGAGTTTTTAAAGTCCATCTAAAGCAAAAATACACCCCATCTTCTCTTACTTCATATTTACCTGTAGCATCTGTAGAAATACCTTTTGGTAATACATTCGCATCAATACCAAAAGTAGTGTTAATGGTATTATCGCTGCCATTAATAAACACGTATTCATCTTTTTTTAGTGTGATATTTCTTGACGATACATCAATATTACAAACATCTTTTGTTACAGAAATAGTAAAAGTATCTCGAACAACGACATACCCATTTTGGTCTATAAATCCTAAATAGATTCTTACATCTCCTGTATCAACAAATTTTCCAGAAATTGTCTGTATAGTACCATCCTCTTCACATGGACTGTTAAGTGAACAATAATAATTACTTGTTGGCAAATAGTGAGCGCCGCTTATATCTGAACTTCCATACTCTCTTAATGTATCGGAGCCATTTATAGAAGATAAATTACCTGATGATATATTCGTAAATTTGACGGAAACCGAGGAATTATTCCCCATAAAACGTATGTATTTAGCATCTGGATAATCGGATAATACTATTGTGCCGCTGTTTACAGTATTAAACCATACTGCCTTATACGATGAGTCACATAGAACAAGACCGCAGAACACATAATTATTGATTCCATACACATCACTATACTCAATAAAATCTATATTATCTGGTATTTGAATATAATCAGATGCGGTCATTCCACCAAACGCCATTAAATTACCATCAACTAACAGTATTTTATCAGTATTCACACAATTTGCGATTGAATATTGCTCAATAACATTAGTAAAGCATTTCTGTATATCTGTTATTTCTTCCGTGTGTTTATTGACTTCATTATTAAGTTCTTTGATGATACCTACTGAATATGGAATCGAAGAACTACCGCCCGATGACATATTATGATCATCTTGAAAAATCAAATAGTGAACATTATCTGGAATATCAATAGTCGTACTTGTGGCTTCTTGAAATTGGTCATGCCCATAATACCCCACAACATTACTATTATTGGTAGGTCTATGAAATTCAGTCAAAAAGAAAACACTTACCCCATAAGTTTCGTCTGAAACTATACGAACTTTTTTATTTGGAAGTACATTTACTACCTTTACAAATACCCCATTATCAGCTGTGTGCCATTTTTGTTGATATATATAAAAAGATACACTTGGCAACAAAGAAAGGTTAACATTCTCTTCAATAACTAATTCATCTGTTATCTTTTCAAACGAATTATAAAGTCCACCACTCGTTACCCAATTCGTACTTCCTTCTATGGGTGTCAAATCACTTGGCACTGCACCAACCTCTAATTGAGCTTGGTTAATCTCATCCTGCATAGCTTGCAGTCTGCTTTCGGCAGTATAGCCATTATCATCTACAACTGCCTTTGTATGTGTTCTAAGGTAAATATCGTTACCTTGTTTGTCTGTCATTTTCTTTATCTGTGTCATACTATATCACTCCCTAAAATAAAATTTCCTGTTCCATTGTTACCGTATAGATTACCACCAATTCTATCATAAAGATATCCTATTTGACCTAAACGTACCGGAATTAGCTCTAAGATTAGGCCACTACTATTACTTAATTTAACACCATGTATTCTTACTTTGCTTGTAATTGTTTTATTAGAATCACTTGTTGCATTACGTCCCCATAATCTGACAGGAACACCTGTTGTTGTTATACTTCTTGACTGAGTTCCCTTTATTACACCATCAAAATATATCGCACCAGGCTTGAATGATATAGTATGGCTTGAAGTGTAATTAAGTGATACGGAAAGATTTGTAAATCCAGAAGAAGAAGGGACACGTATATTACTTAATGATGGCATTGCAACGCTATAAATACAACCATCGTCGTATGTTCCAAATAAGAATGCTGTATTGCTGAAAGAAAAACCATTTACTAATGTAAATTCTATTTCAGTCACCAAAGACGTAGTTGCATATACATTAAGGTCTATATACTGAGTTCCTGACGCCTCCAAATACTCCACCTCTGCATCATAAGGCAACACTGGTTCTGGTGGTGTGCTTGAGCCTTGATTCATCAATATCATTCTTCTTAACAAACTCATATCACGCCCCTCCCATTACAGCTAATGAATTAAGAATACTTACTTGATACGTCTTATTTGCCTCCACAGTATTGTCTGTAATCCACCTTACCGATGATGGAAGATTAAGCGTAGTAGCAGTAGAACCGCTTGTGAATTGGAAAATATATTCTTGGATATATCCAACCTCACCTGTGGCAAATGTTAACGTAAGACTTGCAACTGTACCCCACACATGAAACTTGTTAGGTGTCAATGCAAATGTAGTATCACTTGTTCCATGATTGACTACTTGCATACCTGCAATGTCATTGATACCTGCTGCACCAATATTCTCCCTTGCCTGTTGCTTCTGTGCGCTTGAAAGTGTCTGTGTCTTGTTCCATACTGTATCAGCTTGTGGGTCAAAGTCAAGTGTAGTAGCCTGCCCATCATCATCACCTAAATAGGCAACATCATCAAACAAAGCGTCAACCTCTGTCTTATTGTAGGTATCGCTTTGGTTAGCCTTTAAGTCAAGAGCAGTTTTTACACCTCCACTTGTCACCGGGTTACTGCTTGATGCGGTAGGAGTGGAATCAAACGTAAGTGTGTTCTGCTTGGTAGATAAAGCAGCCTTTATCTTAGTCCACAAGTAACTCAGCCCAGATGAACCTATTGTTTTAATCATGGTAAGTAGTTTTTAAGACCAATTATTTGTCGCAGTATCCATCTCGGCGTTGGTCATTTCGCTAACGCCTCCATCACTAAGTTTTACATAGGAACTACCTCCCCATCTGTATTGAGAATTTGCAGGATAGTCATCACCACCACTATTCATAAGAACATATATGACTCCTGATTGTGGCGATATAACTGAACCACTTGCCGAACCTACGGCTAACCATGTAGAGCTTAATGCCGTTTGATTAGCCCTTGCGTAAGCCTCGACAACATCGTCAACGTAGCTTGGCAGGTATTGAGCATCAATCTTACTATTTGCATCAAGTGGAGCAACACCATTTGCCGCTCCCTTTTGTGCTGTTGGGATAGCGCTCCCTGCCTGACTCCTTATCGTTGCCAAGTCGCTAATAACATCTTGCTTTGATGTGTCGCTCGGATGCCTATGGTCGCCACGTGCGAAAGCCGTCTCTGTTCCTACACTTGCTGTTCCATCCATTTTAGGCGTGGTGGTTGAAGCTGCCGCACCCTCTGGCACATCGGCACCAGTAATAAAGCCGCTATCATTTGTAAGGTCGGATGTCTTGCTTGGAATGCTTGGCTTGTTCTTAATGAAACTATCTTCGTTAGAGTTTGTCTCAGTCCAGTTGGATTGAACATTTGCCTCTGCGCCATTTGCAATGCCAGATAGCTTTGTTTTTTCATCATTCGTATAATCATTAGTCGACAACCCTTTGCCGTCAACCTTGATAACATAATTAGCGTTTACCCATGCCTTGATCTTCCCCCAAAGGTAAACAAGTCCCGTTTGCCCTATGAATTTTTTAGCCATTGTATCAATTATTTAAAAGTTCGTTAATTCGTCTATTTCCTCTATCGTTAATTCAACCGCATTCAACTCGCTCATGCTTTCATTTATCTCGTTGATAGCGTCTGTATTCGTGGGAACTTGCTTTAGCAAGTCTTCCACCTCCTCGCCGGTGTATGGTAATTCGTATGCTGCTTTTACTGCCATATTCTTTCAATCTTTTTGTACCAATAAATAACCATTCCTTACAAGTAGTGGGCCGTTGATGTGGAACAACACGTTGTCGTAGTCGTAGATAGATGTGTCAACTGCACAGATGAGTGCCACATCGACACGAATATCCCCTTTATCCAAGTCAAAGTTTAACGCCAAGTCGCCTTTATCCAAGTCAAAGTTTAACGCCAAGTCGCCTTTGTCAAGGCTATGCGTAAGCGTTAGGCATCCAACAGTCGTAACACATCCCATCCCTAAACGTTTTTAATTTCAATAAGGCAAACCTTAATGACCTCACGACGAAGCCCATCTTCGCAATCGGAGTCGTGTACCCATGCCGTGACAATGGCATACACCATTCCGTTCATCCCAAGAGTATCAATAACGGCAACATATCCATCGTTGGTCTTTACAAGGTCTTCTTTGCCAAACACCTTATATACCTTTCCCAACGATCCGTAATGAATCTCCACTTGCCAATCATCTGTGTCTGCATCAAACCCAGTGGCAGTAGGAGTGACAAGGAACTTTAGCATCGTTCCTACCCACACCTTGTTCTCCATGTCGTTATTACAATTACAAGCCATATCTTAATATTTCATTTCGTTTCTTATCCGTAAATATTTCACCCAAGCGAAGTGTTTCCTATTCTTTGTGTATTCCTCGCTGTGTTGATAGTCGTAAGCCTCTTGTTCGAGGCTGATGTCGTAGTATGCAAGGCGCATCCATTTTGCACCGTAGAATGTATGGTCTGGCTTGTGCCACCTTCGCCATATCCACCTGAATACATATTCAAACATATACCATAGGTAGAAACCTATGTAGAGCATTTCACGCATCTGTTTCGTGTGTATCGTTTCGTGCCTGCGTGTCGTGTCGCTAAAATCCGCATTCTTTCTTATGAAGACAATGCCGAAAAGGTTGATTGCCTTAAAGCCCTTGAATGGTATTATGTTGTTTCTAATCTCTATCATAGTCCTTCAATTTTTGAATAGTTAATCACCTATATCTTCACCTCCATCATCTACTCCATTCCAATAATAATACGTACCAGAATCATCTACACGCTTTTGTATTGAGTATGCCTCTTTAAATTCCAACACACCATTTGTTATCTTGTATATAAAACCATGCACAGTGTTGTTGTTAATAAGAGTGCCCTTCGATGCAAAATGGGTAGTGCCACTTGCAGCCATTTTTGTATTACTACTTGCAGGAAGATAGTTAGACATTGCATTACCGCTATAATACAACCCATCATAAGATTGTCCCTCTGTAGGTTGATAAACTTTATCACCTTGTGAATCAATCATATATCCTGCGTGGAACACATACGCATTGTTGGGTGAGATGGATGATGTTGCGTAGTTGTAGATAGCTTCCGCAGAACCATATATCTGCTTTTTTGTTCCCTGAATGTAGTATTCAAATGCAAGTTCAAATGATGCGCTTTGCGATTCGTTGATTATTTGCGACAAACCCGTATACCCCAAGTTGTATCGTGGTGTTCCTTGTGGGTCGTAGAAAATGAAATAAGGAATACCATCGTTGTCAAGTCCAAGTGAGATGTAATTAACGCCATTCTTACCAGCAAATCCAATTTTTGAACCAGTAAATTGAACACCATCAACGGTTATTGTCATTCCCGCCTTTTTCAAGTCGTTCCTAACCTCAACACTATATTCTTGCGATGTTAGTACCATCTTCGACTCGCTGCGTGTCCTTGCACCCGAAATACTCATCGGGTCAGATTCGTCAGCAATGTAACCTTCCTCCAAGCGAACGCCTGCAATGTACACATATTTACTTGTTGTAGTACCAATCAACAATCCGTTGTTACATTGGATGATTGGTGCAGCTGTGACACCAGTCTTTATGTAAAAATGTGCATAGTATCGTTTCCACGATGTTGTAAGAGTGTGTATGCACTCACCACCTGCATTGTCATATATAGCATCCGTTGTCTTATCCGTATATACCGCTGCGCTATTATGTTTGTTGTAGTCGTTACTCGAACTACTTCCGCTTGCAGTTACGTAGCTATAGATACCAGTATGTATCTTCAAGCCGTCTTGTGTGGAACGTGCCCAGAAACTTATCGTATAGACCTTTCCTGCCGTTAGAACCTTTGCGTATTGTGTGTTAGCCCAATCGTAACTATTATACACCATAAATGCGGCAGAGTTGTTGTTACGATAAAAACTCATGACGTTTCCATGTCCATCCGCATTTGTGTAATCTAACACCTCGTTGGAGTTTATTTGGTTATAAATCGGGTCGGAATTATAGTTCGTAGTCGTGGTGAACATATTATCACCCTCTATTTTAGTGCCATCGCTGTCACTTATACAGAATGCCGTCGCTATACTACCACTTTCAACTTTCAAGTTCTTTATCGCAACAGTTGAAACACCGCTTGTTGTGTGCCTTAGCGAAATGCTATTTAGCGCAGTCAAAGGTGTTGAAGTCGTACCAGAGAACGAGAATTTAAACTCAGTCCATGACGTAGTTACATCTATTGTTGTGGCTGTCGTTCCATTAATATAAACCGTTGCCGTTGTGTTACCACCCATAGAACGGATAAGACCACTAACGGTTACTGAATCCATGCTCACGCCACCAAAGCCGCTTATATCTCCTGTACCAGTTCCTGCAAACTCCACACCATAGGCTTGAATGAATGGTACACATGTTCCTATGAATGACAGACCATTTGTAAATCCAAACAAGTTGCTGTTGTACTTTTGCGATGCAACGTTTGCTGATATACCATCTGCTTGTATTTGCAGTTTGGCAATGTTTGTTTCGTTGGTGGTAATACGTCTTGCTTGTGCAGATATGTCATCGGCATTTTGCGTGATTTTCGATTCCGCAGTATCCAACCTATTACCAAGAGCATTCACCGTAGTATTTGTTGCGTAAGATGTTAACTTACCATCAACAACACTCATAGCATAGGATGACCATTCTACGTTATATTTCAACGTAAGGACACCCCACAATGTTGTGTCATCATGTGTTGTAGGATTTGTGTAGCAATTTATCGTTACACTACCACCTGCAAGCACACTTGTTGAAAAACCACTCAACCTAACGACACCATTGGATTGCAACGTTGCCGAACAATTCGTTCTTGTTCCTATTGACAAATAACTATTAATACTACTTGCTGCAACTTTTTCACCATTGATGGTAAGATTGATGGTGTAGTCAAGATAGCTTACGTCGTATGTTGTTGTTTCTCCACTAATAGAGGCGGTAATCGTCTTTGTGTCTTGTGCAACTGAAAAAACATATTGGTCGTTCGTCTCAACCTCTGGCACATCAACTTTACTGAACGATGCCGTAAGTTGTCCCCAAAGTTGCGTCTTTGCCGTATCGGTGTAGCAATTAATGGTGGCTGTTCCTGATTCCGACGTTGGAGTGATAATCAGTGCGCCATCGGTGGTTAATGAGAGAAAATCGCATCCAACAAACGAACCCTCTGAAAGATGGCTTTTTAATCCAGATATGGATTGACTTACTCCATTCTTCGACATTCTTACTTGGTACGTCAATGTACCACTTCCTGAATATTGCCGATATGGGGTGTCAAGCCAGAAAGAATAGTTATCCGCACCAACCATTGTTGCTACATCCGTGCTTGTTCCACTACCCGATGATGTGTAGAACAACTGTCCAGTCACGACCACCTTGTCACGTCCCCAATAGTTTGGTTTCTTGCCCGACAACGTAAAGTCGTTAACGCCTTGGTAGAACACAATGGCTGGTGGCTTCACTTCCGTATCAAAGCTATTTGAATATGCTGTGATATATATCGCATATTGACGTGCGAGGTCATCATCCGTTGGCGTTGTACCAGATGCTACTTGATGACCTAAAAGGACTGCATCATCACCAACTTGCGGTATTGTATTGCTTAAAGATGATTTATTGTTGGCATCGAGGTCTATCCAATGACATGGATAGCTTTCGCCATCCTGCAAAGTTTTCGTGACTGGTTCTTGCGAAACGGCATGCACCGCCATCCAATAATAACCGTTATCACTCGAATAATCTACTACATCGGCTGCATCATACGTCGTGTGCATTACTTGGTCGCCAACGACAAATTTCTGCGCTATAGCCCTTTCATTATCGTTAGCTTTATAGTAGCAACGGTAGTAAGCGGTCGTGCCGGTTGTGATGACATTCTTGGATGAATTAAGTTTCTCTACGTAGTCTATCGTACAATCCGCAGCACTAAGCAAGTAAGCACCTCCTGCACTTCTTAGTTCATCAATGATAAGTTGTGCAAAGTGCGCAGCCTTTGCATTTAGTATTTCTGCGTTAATCGTTCCTGCGTCTACTTTCGTTGCTTCAATAAAGCGAGCAAAAATATCACGAAGTATGGCATCGCCATCACTATTGATGGTATAAGCACCATTTGCATCAAATTGCGCACCACCGAGAAGATTTGCCTGACCTTGCGATGTCAACCCACGCAAAAACGTTATCAATCCACTTGCAGTATCATCACCCGTCTTTGATAGTTTCTTGGCTAATTCAAAGAAAAAGTTTTGGTTATATCCTTGCCTTAGTATTGATATTAACGTAGAAAGGTGTTCTACACTATCGGCAACTTGCCCGATTTGGTTCAGCACCACCTCGACGTTATCCGTCAACGTTATATCATATTGTGGTAATACACCTTGCCCATACTTGATGGTTAATTGCTTGACAAACAACTCCAATGTTTCGTTGCCATATTGGAAATGAATAATACTATTTGGATGTATTTGTTCAAGTATATTCGTATGGGTAGCAAGGAAATATTCGTCAAATTTCAAAGGATAGTCGTAGTAGTGAATGTTGTTTTCCAACATATACGATAGCATTGCGTTATCCAAACGTGTTTCTGCGTTCGTAATATACGACAAAGGCATAGAGATACCTAATATAACAAATTCGTCACCACTCTTTGGCTTTTGGTATATATTAGGCATCAAAGTACCAAATGTTTGCGTGTCCTTTTGCAAGATAAGCGTTACACTTGTTGTGCTACTATTAGGATATTTCGTGTAGTCACGTTGCGTTCCGTATGGTGCAAACTCACCCTCTTGCGTATAGAAATTCTCACGATAATCATCCCAATCTACTTGCACTGTAAAGGTACAACCAATACATGCGCCACTACGCATATTGATTTGCATTTGTTGCGTGATAGCAGCACATGCGTAGATATCAAAGTCAAGTGTTGGTAGGGTTACTTGGAAATAACCTTGTACGTATTCACCATTATCGTTGATACTATCATCCCAATCGGTTGCTATGGTTCTATCATCGTTGATAGGTTGCGCACCCGTAATCGCCTCTTGCTCAAGTTCTGGCTTTATGTCCTCAAACTCATGTATATCATAGCTTGGCGCAAGCGTATTGATAGGGTTTGGATAGTCGCCACCTATTGCATCGTAGTAATCCTTTATTTCAATCGTTGGGTCGTACCCACTTGCGTTTGGATTAACCTTTTTGTTTACCGTTTCCGTGTAAACACTTGGCATTAAGTGCGTTCTTGTAAACGGATGCTTAATAAGATTTACGTAAGCACCACTAACTATTCCTTTGTATATTGGATATGAATTAGGGTTTGTAGAATCGTTGTTTATGGTATAGTCCCAATCTTGATTCCCCGTCCAAACGATTTGCGGATAGCCATAAGGAATATTATCCTCACTGCCATAGCCTGCAATCCTTGTAACAATTTTGTTCTTTCTTGGCGTGCGTGAATTGTTCTTCAAACCAACACCCTTACCCATCTTGAATATATAAGGGTTGTTGTTGTTCTCGTCATTTTCACTTTCGTATATCTCGTTTGTGGGTAAACCAAACGTTATCATAAAACGTTTTCCATCGCTATAGTATTGTTCCCCACTTTTTATTTGACTTATCACATAGGCTACGTTCCACGTGTCATAAGCCACTTTTAACGCATCCGCAATAGTATTGTCGTTAAACGGAAGAACGCCACTTAGCATAGCCTCTTTGTCACTTGGGAAACGTGTACTTTTAACAACAACCCATTCCGTTGATTGTAAGTTCTTGTTTAACTTTTCAAAGAAGTCACTCGGATAACCTACCCAACTAAACTTCTTTTTTCCCGAAAGGTACTTTTCCTCATTGTTTGTCACTGCTATATCAGTGAATGGCATGTTTGACAATTGACACATAGGATGATAAAACTCGAAAGAGTATTTCGTCATTCCCTTTAGTTCGCTATTATCACTTGCCATGCCCTCACGAACAATGGTAGGTGGACTAACAAGGATGTACTTTACTGGCTCTTCGTTTTCATCGTCAACATTTTGCTTGTATTCAATGTATTCGTGCATCGTAACACGCAAAGTGTTGTCTTTGTAATAAACGTCACCAGTAATCTTATCGCCAAGGGACATAACAACACTATCTACAGTAGCCTTGTGTAGTACAAGCCCATTGAACGATGTGCCATCTTCGTTTAGTATTGGAAATGCTATATTTCTACCTAACATATCTTGTGTCCCCCTTTTGCTTGCAAATATAATTAATATTCAAGAAATTACCAAACGTTTCAAGGATTTATTTGCGCAGGTTCAATATTTATCTTATCCTCGTTATCTCGTACAATATCATTTCTATTCATTGCCATGGTTGCAGCTTTTGACGCATTGTCTTCTATCGTTGTGTCGTTACGGCTAATCAATGCACCACGTTCTGCGATGATTCTATCAACCTCGTCGGGTGCTGCATCTGGGCATCTTTCAACGATGGTTTGCGTTGATAGGTAAGCAGCCTCCATACTAAGGTTTATCAACTTGGTATTATTTGTTTCAAGAGACCATGGAATGATCCTTGCACCAATGCGTACTTGCGCATAGTTTGTCATCCCGTTGTTTTCCAAGTCCAATCCCTCTTGATGTAGGTAAACCATATCGTTAACAAAACGTTGCCATGCGATGGATGACTGTACCGCCAACGAATAGTCGTTTGACATGGAAAGCGCAATACCATTACCTCCACTATTAGATGTGGTGATATCCTTTGGCGTGATGAAAGACGTGGAAGAGAACAAGGATATTTTTTCCTCCAACGTTTTTAAATACGAGTCCATAGTTTTCGGCTCTGGAAAATCCAACACCTTTGCATCTTGTCTTCCGTTTGTCGTATCGCTTGAAAGATTAATAATAAGTGTACTTGAATCACGTTTAAAAGAATCCGTGTCCATTTCACCCCAAAAGGCAAGAGCAAACGTACCGAAACGTTTTAATGCTATAGCACCGATATTTGTCATCAATTCCCACATCTCTATTGATGTCTCGGCATATTCCCAAGCAACCTTACCACGGTTATGCAGCAAGGGGCAACGGCTAAAACCATGCTTTTCGCTTTGAATGTCCCATCCATTAACATCTTGTGTGCAACGATAATGCGTTGTTGCATCATACGTATCTATAACAATTTTGTCATCTACTTGGTACGCTAATGAACGTGCTATCTCAATACCATACTCATCATAGTTTGGGATAATTTGATAACCATCCTCGTAACTATAGTTCGTCACCATGTACCTTTGCGTATCTTTGTCAAAGCTAAACAACACGCCACAATTACCCAATTGCTTACACGTGTTTATAGCTTGATACTTATTCCATTCACGTTCACGCCAAAGCCATTCTTGCTTAATCACGCTGAACATGCTCCCTTCGTTGTCGTCTGGCTTTTCGTTGCAAAGATTAAACTCTATTGGGTTCGCTGTCATGTTGCGAACGTGCGCAGAGTGGATAAGCTTTTGGAACGATGCGGTTTGCGTGAGCTCAATCATACCCGTCGGCATCTCACACCCGTCAAAACATACTTTGATGTGCGGGATGGTTTTGTTAAGAATAATATGATGTAAGTCTGGTCTGTATTCCGTTATGTAGGTATCTTGTGATATAGGGTTGAGGGTTAAGTTGGCAAAACCAGTTTCTATAGTTGTGTTGTTTAAAACCTCTTGCATCTCATACCCATGACCGTTCATGTGCCCACCACGAGTAAAAGGCTTCATTTGCAAAAGTCTTGTAGGGTCGCTAAGATACCAATTTATGTCCTTTATTCTTATCATCTTTATATGTTACTAAGTTTATACAATATATCATTTGCATTACGTATCTTTCTTACACGATGTATTCTTGTGTCTACGGGTTGCTCACCATTGACGTTCAAAAATGCCAACATGTCGCTTGCCTCCATGTTCTTTCTTGAAACACCTGCATCCTCACGCAACATTCGATGGCAATCGTACACCATACCTCCACAAGCCAAGATAACATTATCCATAAGGTCTGGTGACATGCCTTTCAACATCGTTTTCATTTGATCTTTTGACATCATGGCTATACGTCCGTTTGGCGTTTTGTAGAATTGGAAAATCCTACTTTCAAACAACATGTGCTTTAGTATTGATGTTCCACCCATTCGACGCATGTTCTTGTGGTCGTAGTGCATCGTTGCAAGCTTTGGTTCAAAGTGTATCAAACCACTTTGCATCATTTCAAGAGCAACGTGACCAGCCTCGTCTTTCATTGTTTTAAATTGCGTCTTTCCACGGTTCGATGGCGTGCCTGCGCCACTAAACTGCTGCGCCCTTGGGAAACAATCCCTCAAGAAGCCAAATCCTTGCACATCAAGAATCATGTCACGCTCTTGCAAGTTGTGTTTGTCACGGAACTGTATAGCCATGATGACAGCCTCACGATTAGTGTTGTGCATGCTATATTTTATATCACGACACACGAAACCTACCTTAGACCATTTTTCCCAATACATCAAGATAAGATTGTCGAAACCAGTGGATGCCATATCCATCGTCATGAATCGTTTCTCAATAACGCTATCATGTGGCATGTCGCAAGGTCTAAACATCCTTTCCACATCCAATTGGGTTAGTTGTACGTTCGAGTAATCCTCAACACTTTCCTCGTCATCCATAATCGAATAGTTCCAATTTGCATTAAAGGATGAAAGTGCTGTAGATGAATTAGCTGCCAAACCACGATAAGACTTGTTCTTTGCAAGCATTTTCTTGTTGTCCCTCACATCAAACGTATAGAACACCATCGAAAGAATGAAATCCTCGTATGTCATATCGGGGTCTAAGGAAATCAAGGAATCGATATGCTCCTTGCACTTTTCGTACACCTCTTTCTTTGTTCGTCCAAAGTATGTTTTATCTATGTCACCCTCTTGCATATTGAAATACATCACGACGCCATCCATGGACTTATCCACCGTACCATCGTCGTTTATCCAACCACCTCCATGTTCGCCCTTGCCACAAAGCTTACGCAAGAAACACTCCCTTTCCGGGTTCTGTGCCAAGTATAGCTGTGCCTTACCACTTGAATCACTACGCAAACGTGGCATGAATGCCGTTATGGTTCGCCAGTCAAACTTGTTGCACTCGTCAAAGATAAGTTTTTTTGCTTGCAAACCCTTTGCTATTTTATCGATAACTATAGGGTTCTCGTTATCCAATTGCTGAAACTTTATCTCGCTGCCATTATATAGCTTCATACCCATATCCGTTTGGTTGCGAATAATCTCGCCTATTGGGTCGTGTGGCTGTTTTTTTACCGACCTGTCAATCAATGGGTACATCTTTTTTAGTGTGTCATTTACTTTTCCTGCGCCCCAAAAGTCACTTACGTTACGCATGAAACAAACAATCTTTGCGTTGTCGTTCATTGCAAGGTATTCCATTGGTGCATAGTAAAGTGCATATGATTTGCCACCACCAGTATTGCCAGTAAAACAGACAATATCGGCATTGGAACGGATGGCAAACTTTTGATTTCCATCCTCTAAAGGCGACAAAACAATATCGTTTCTTTTCCTTGCCATGAATACACACTTTTCTAACGTGCAAAATTATCTAAAACAACACGCACGTATTTTTATTATGTAAGTAAGTTGTTGTGTTTCGTTTGTTTTTGCATTAACTTTTCAACATGTTGCATTTTTAACATTTTTGTTGTTTCATAAATTTGCAAGTGAAATTTTTATTCACGTTAAAAAATAGGAGAAAACTATTATGACAAAAGAAGAAGTTTTGCAGAAAGCAAACGAGTATTGTAGCGAGAAAGGCTACACAAACGAAACCCTCACAGACGAATTTAAGGAAAAGTTTTCTGATTTCTTTTCGAAGAAATACCAAGAAACGGATGCGAACGATGAATCGATGCTTGAGGATTTGCATTTTAACCTTAACACGGCTTTTAGTGCAACATCAAAGGGCGTAACATCAAAGCAAAAGGCTTTCGAGGAAAAAGAGAACGAATACTTGTCGCAGATTGAGGAATTGAATAAAAAACTTGGCAAACGAAACAGAACGAAAGAAGCTTGTGATTCCAAAGGAAATACAAGAGCAGTTGGACGAATTGAAAAAGTTCAAGAACGACGAGGCAAAGAAAGAGCGTTTCGAAAATATCTTGAATATTGCCAAGAAAGGCATACGCCAAAACCTGCACAAGAGTTTTGAAACATTTGCAAAGGGTATTGACGTTGTGCTTGATAAGGACGACAAGGAACAGGCAAAGGCAATGGTGGAGCGTTTCCAAGAAATCTTCATGGATTCCATTGGTGATATCAAGCCGCTTGCGCCAAAACAAACGCAAAAGACTGATAGAGAGTTCCTTGATTCATTACCAAAAGTGAAAGTTGTTTAATTATTAAAAATTTTTAAAAATGCAGGTAACAAACTTAGCTTATTTCTACGAAACATCACGCAAGGTTCGTGGTGGAAAGTGGGTTTGGGTAAAGGATAGCAATGGCGAGATGCGTGGTAACGTACTGCTTGGCGGCACTATCTTAAACCCGAACAAGGGATTTGGCCACTTGTGGGCAGCACAATTGGTGCAGTACACGCCTGGTAATGGCTGTCTAATCTTCCGTTCGTTTAAGACTTCATCTGCTGCAAGCGCAAGTACGTCCATCGTGATTGCAGGTGACGGGTATAGCGATGTACCAGAGGTTGGGATGCTTATCATGAAAGCACCAAGTGCTGCAAATGGAACGGGACAGTCTGCAAAAGTAACCGCTGTCGAATACGATGAAACAAACGAAGTGTTTGAAGTGACCGTTGACACAGCACTTACACTTAGTGTTGGTGATATTCTTGTCGAGGCAAGCGGAACAGCAGCATCTTCAAGTGCAACAGTTCTTGTTCCTAACCCAAATACATTCATTGAGGCAGATAGGGACTTACTTCCAACCGATGGTTATGGCTTCGATAACGCAAACTATTCTATTAGCACGGTTTACAACAAGCAAGCTTGGATTGCACGTATGCAACCGCTTCCAACTTATGTTCTTGCGAAGAACCGTTCTTACATTGATGGTATTTTCTGGATTTAATTTGAAAGGAGGGAACATTATATGGCAAACGCATTAAAATTCCATTTTACCCCCGATGAGGCAATTGAAAAGTTGTATCAGCGTGGTTTTATTGATGGTGTAAATCAGGGCTTCTTGCAGGAGTTGATTGACACCACTATCGAGATTGAAGAGAATAGTTTCTTCTGGCAGGAGCATTTCCGTGTCGAGGGTAACGAATATGATATCGACATGGCTGATTTGAAAAAGAATCCAGCTTGGACTGTTCGTCAGAAGATTAACCGAACCGTTCCTATGGCAGACGCTATGGCTCCGCTTTCTGAGACAATGCAGCTTGATGCCGAGGGTTTCGAGGAGAAAACTGGTTCCATCTATCAGTATGGTAAGGGCTTGTTCGAAACATCAATGTCAAAGTTGGCTTTGGAGGCAAAGTTACAGGAGCTTGGTGCAGACCAAAACCTTGTTGTTGGTTTCGTTCGTGGCGTTGCAGATTTGATTAAGTCACACAACCTTACCGTATCTAACATGGCTGCACAGACACTTTCTCGTGGCGGTCAGTATGGTAATACGATTTCTTTAACAAATGTTGCAGGTGGTACTGCTACCACACAGGGCTTTAGCGGTGTTATTACAAGTCAGGGCTCTTACATCCCTGCAGCCAACTTTAAGCATGCACTCAATGCTGTTTGGACTGCAGCAAATGCAGACATCCCAGAGCAGATGCGCAAGATTGAGGAGGACTTTAAGGAGACTAACGCTATTCCAGATGGCACACCATTTGAGTGGGATATCCCATGGGACACCGTCGTAAACGTGCTTTTGAAGAACTCGGCATTCATCGCAGAGGTTAATCGCTATATCGCACTTTACGCACCCGATAAGGTGATTATCGTACAGAATGGCCAATCAAACACCAATGTAAGTAGCATTACATACGAGCAGTTGGTTGCTTATAGCCGTTCACCAATTTCTAAGATTTCACCAATTAGAATCGTTAGGGAGCAGCAGACGGTTCAGGGTATCACTACCTACCATACCGTTAAGGGATGGAATCCTAACGTTGTTGTTCTTCGTCCTCTTGGCTACGCTGGTGTTATTGTACACGCAAAGACTGCCGATGTTCAGTTGATGCAGAGTGGCGAGGTGAATAAGGGTATTGATTTCTCTATCGCCAAGGCTCAGGGCTTCCTTTATGTTATCAACAAGGTTGTTCCTAATGGCATGTTGAAGTCTTACCACACCGATGTTCTTGGTCGCTACGCAACCGTTCTTGACGAGGCTCCTTATCACGTAGTTGTTGATATCACAAGAACCAATTAAATAATTGCGTAAAGGATTTGTTCATGTTGGTATAGATTGGGGTTATGATTAATTAGTTTGTTGGAAGATGACGGTATTAGAATGGCTTAAAGCATCAACGAGATATACATTTGATACGGTAACGTTTCAAAAGATAGCGTTGGATAGGGATTGCGACCCCGATGTTGACGTGTATAGTGTGTCGAAACGCCAAAGGGAATTGATGACGGCGGATATTATCTTTACGGCGGTGTTGCTTAGTCCTTCTAATACCGCATCGTTAAGTCAGTCGCACAATGGGTATCAAAAATCCATTGGCCAAGAACAGGACTTTTACCAAGACGAAAAAATCAAATATGCCATTCGTATATACAACAGGTACGATGACGATAGAGGCGATACGTTAGAGGAACTTGCTGCAAAGCGAAAGATTAGGTTCATTCCAATAGTTGACGTTGATAGGCTATGATGTACGATGAAATCTTAGAATACCCATACAATGGAACAATTACACGTGTTGTTGTAGGAGAGGGTAACGAGGATGATCAAGAAATGATTATCTACAATGGCGTGATGGATGAGCATATGACGACAGACGAAGAGGGGCGCACGATGCAAACATCAAGCTATATCATATCGATTCCAATTACAAGCAACACTGTCATCCCAAGAAAGGGCGATAAGGTTACAATCACACGTTATGGTGAAACGTTTGACTTGACGGTAGATAACGCAGAGCCATCGCAAATAGGTGGTGTTAGTATTTATTGCGCACGTAATAGTTGGTAGTTGCTATGGTTAAAAAGACAAAGGTTTTGTTTCAAAAGCAAACAATGTATAAGCGTATGCTTAGATTTGTTGTTAACGAGCAAACCAAGCGTCTTTGCGACTACGCAAAAAATGAGCTTTACGAAATGATTGTGTCACGTGATTTTAATAGCAGAACTTTCAACCTTGTCGATAGCTACGTTTGGGCTGTTTACTACAACAAGAAAGAACGTGGGCGTGGCTTTGTAGGTGGAAAGATGGCACATGGGGAATCAATACTACATGAGTGGGGAAAGAAAGTAAACCAAGTACCAGTCAACGGACGTCGTTTGGCACAAGAGTTTCTTACCAAGTTCAAGGCCACACGTGCGATAGAGAATGGATGGACTATCGTTTGGGCTGCATGTGCGCCCTATTCGGTGTACTTAGACCCTGCCGCTGGAGCAAGTAGAACTAATAGGTTTTTCGTTATAAGCCAACGTTACGACCATATTCGTGGTGTTCTTGAGCCAAAATGTAGGGTAGAATTTGAAACGCAACGATAATAGCATATGATTAACGAATCAAGGATAGGGATATACACTTATTTGTACAATTTGTTATACAACAATGTAACAAAGAATGTGTATATGATGAACGAGCCACAAGAGTTGTCAAAGTCCGATACAACGAATGGTTTTATTGTCATTCGTGTTGGGGATTTGTACGATGAAAGTGAGTTTAGTTGTCAAGCTTATGGTTGGGTTCGTTGTTATGTCGAGGCTTTCGTTCCTCCTAAGTCACGTGGCAGGTTAGACCAAGATAAATACAATGCCATTGAAAACGCTATCAACGATGCCATAGATTACGCATCAAACAACAACGATGGTGATTATTACATCCAAAAAGATAGCGTTCTTTCGATGGATGATGTAAGGTCAAGTAACGCAAACAACCTCTATTACACATTCGTAAAATCCTTTATCGTTAACATAGATAAAAATATTGATTAAGTAAATAATTTATAAACCTTTAATATAATTTAGATTATGGCAAAGAAAACGACATTGAAACCAGTTGCACTTGGCTATCGCCCGGTTGGTTCAGCATCAAGTGTTTCTTACACACCGTTCATGGGTGTTTTGAAGGGACTTTCCATTGGTCAGGATGAGCCAGAAAGCACCGAGATTGAGGCAGAGTTCTACGACGCTCCGTTCGATATCCAGTACGATGGTAATCCAGTTACATTCAACTTTGAGTTGGCTAACTACGACCTGTCAGAGCTTCCTCCTATTTTTGGTGGAACATACGACGATTCATCCGACACTTACGAGGGTGCTGCAAGTGCCTTTACAAGTGAGCATGAGTGGAAGCTTGATTTCCAGCGTGGTAACAAGTCATTGGTTATTTACAAAGGTCTTACCGTTGGCACTATCAAGAAGGATGAGGATGGCGCATTGAACTATGCGGTAACCATTTCATCACTTGTTTACACCGATGATCAGAATAAAGACCATATGTACAAGATTATCGGAGAATAACAATCCTAAAGATTTTCTTTTGTTTTCGTGAACGTGGGGGTGCGTTGTGGGTTCATCCCATATACGTACCCCTTGTTTATGAAAGCAATATTAACTACAAACGTTTACGGAAATGGCAAAGAAGAAAGATACAAAACAAGTAGGGCAAGAAAGTGTAGAGTTGGTGGATTTTCCTATAGACATAAAGCGTGAGATTACCGATATCATTCTTGATAACCCATCGCTTGTGCATCTTGGTGGAAATGAATACATGGTTAAGGATATGCGTTTCTATAGCGTCTATCGCATAGCAAAGCTTTGTCTGGATATGAAACAAGCTGATGAGTTGATGATAGATGATGATAATAAGATAGTTACGGCACTATGCACAGACCTTGATGCGATGTGTGAGGTGATGGCTATCATACTTTGTAACCATTTGTTCACACCAGATGGTGTTGGCGACAACGAGGAGGCAACAATGAGGAATGAAAGGTTGATAAACAAGATGAAGATGAAAGTGATGAATAGCACGTTTGAGCCTAACGAATGGGCGGCTATCATTCTTGGTGCTATAAAATCTATTGATTTGTCTGCTTTTTTTTTACTCAAAAAATCGGTGAGTATGGCTACGGATTCACTTCTGATGCGGAAGAAGAAGTCGCAGGAGATAGCATCACAATTTATGGAAGCACTATCATTGCGGACGCAGCAGACTTCATAAGGGCTTTCCCACAATACACTTTGGATGATTACTTGTATAGGTTAAGTTGCGCAAGAATACAGTTTATGGCGGTGGATAACACGCATACGAAATATCTTAAAGGTGCAGACAAAAAAGCATGGAACAACTATGGCGAAGCACTAAAGGCGCAATCAAGCCTTGATGGGTTGCTTGGCGGTATGCCGAAATTGAAACCAGGGGAGGAGTACGATGTACCCGTCAAGAAAAGTAATAAAAAGAAAGAAAATAACAAATAATAAAATACTACGATATGGTGAACGAGAGTGGTGGTGCAAGTGGTGCAACAATAATCATTGGTTCGTTAAACGACCAAGAATTAAAGAACTCAATCGACGCACTTGTTAAGCACGTTGAGCAAGGTACGCAAAAGATGGCAAGTGGTTTTGATGCATCTATTGAACAGATGAAAAAGAAACTACAAGAACTTAGTGGCATGAAAGTTGACATGGGTAGTAGTTCCGATGGAGGCGTAACACGACGTACACGTGCGCAAAATGCGGAAACACAAGCTATCAACGAAAACGTGGAAGCACGTAAGAAACAAATATCCACGTTAGACCAAGAAGCAGCAGCCATGCAAAGGGTGTCACGTCTACCAAACGAAATGCGAATGGGCGACATGGCGAAAAGTGCAAGGGATAGTTTCTATGCTTTCTTTAGTGGTTTCAACCAACAAGCAAAACAACTTTCCTTGTTGATACGTGATTTCGAAACATCTTTAAACAATGCCATATCAAAGCGTACAAATGAATTAAGCACGCAAATTAATGCGTCGAAATTAAAGATACAAGAACTTAACAATGAATTAAATAAGGCAAATGCGTCGAACAACCAAACACGTTCAGCGCAAATAATGAAAGAATTGCAAAGGGAAACACAAACGCAAATCGAATTGCAAAATCGGTTAAATAACGTTAGTAACGAATTTGCGACTTCTAAGATTGCACTCGCATCGATGTATGCAGAACACCATAGAATTTCAAACATGATGAAAGAAGAGGTGGCAACCCAACAACAACATACACAAGTGCAACAACAAGCCACGCAAGCTGCCCAACAACAAGCGCAAGCCACACAGATGCAATCACAAGCGGAACGTGAGGCAGCGAGGGAGGCAAAGGAACGTGCGCAAATCGCAAAGGAAATGGCACAAATGGCACGTGCAAGCCTTAGAAATGGAATGACCGCATGGCGTGTTCCAAACTCAAGGTTAGACTCATCGTTTATTTATGCAGAGAATGATGCACGTGCGAAAGGCTTGAGTATCGAGCAACAGATAGATGCTGTTTTAAGGCAAGAGGAGGCAGATTATCAAAGAATTGCGCAAGGTGTCAACAAACAATTGGATGGGGAAAAACAAATAACGCAAGAACTTAGCAAAAGAAAGAAATATCAAACGCCACAAGCGTTAAAGGATTTTGAAATCCAAAGAGGGGATATTGAACGCATTATGCGCTCAAAGCTTGGTAATTCCTTGCAAGCAGTTAAGTGGGATGAACAAACATCATCCATTAAGACACTAACCGCTGCATTAAATCAATACAAACAAACCTACGAGGCGATGACAACAATTGAAAGAAAATCGCCTTGGGGTAGACAGATGGTATCGGATATGGATGTTCTTAGACGAGCTATCCAATCTGCACGTAGGGAAATGGAACGAGCAAGCGATAGGGATGCGATTCGTCTTTTGCCAACACGTACCATTGATGAAATAACGTACAAGATGCAACAATTATCCATGTATCGCAGTGGTCTTGACGTGGATAAGCAAAGACAAGAAATAAACCAAGTCAATGCAGAATACGACAAGCTTAAAAGAAAGCTCGATGAATTGATGCAAAAGAATAGTCAAATGGAACGTTCAAACAACGCTTTGTCACGTTCTTGGAACTACATGAAAAATCGCCTTGCATTCTATTTCACTGTCGGTGCAAGTACACAATTCGTTCGCAATCTTATTGATGTTCGTTCTCAATACGAAATGAACGAAAGAGCTTTGGGAATATTGATTAATAGCGCAGAAAGGGGTACGCAGATATTCGAGGAATTATCAAGGATGTCTTTGGTTTCTCCATATACTTTGATAGAACTTTCCGCTGCTGCTAAACAACTTGTAGCTTATGATATAGCTGCAAATGACGTACTTGATACAACAAGACGACTTGCAGATATGGCTGCCGCTGTTGGAGTGCCAATGGAACGTCTTACTTACGCTTTGGGACAAATTAAAGCTTATGGCTATCTTAATTCACGTGATAACCGTATGTTTGCCAACGCTGGTATTCCACTCGTTAAACAACTTTCCGACTATTACACAGAGCTTGAAGGTAAACTTGTGAGCAACGCAGATGTTTACGATAGGATTAAGAAAAAAGCTGTTGATTACAACGATGTGATGCAAGTTATCTACAAGATGACGGACGAGGGGGGAAAGTTCTTTGATTTCCAAGCTAAGATGGCAGACACGTTAAAAGTTCGCCTCGCCAACCTTACACTTGCATGGAATAACATGCTTAACGATATGGGTAAGGAAACGCAAGGTGTTCTTGTTGGTGGCATTGGAATGTTGCGTGATTTATTTGCAAATTGGAAAAGCATAGATAAAGCCATAAGAAATGTTGCCATTGCATTAGGATTTGCGAAAGTTGCACAACTTGCCTATTACGGTTCAGTCGTGGGAACAAACAAGGCTATCGCAATAGAAACGGTTCTTGGTACACGTCTAACAAAGGTTTTGAGGAGTGTTGGCGCATCACTAAAAACCATTATAACATCACCAACAACATGGTGGTCTTTGCTCGCAATTGGTATCGCAAGCGCAGCAATGTCTTTGTATGACGCAAGAAAAGCGTTGAGCGAGTTTAACAAATCTGTTCGTGATGGTGCTGCCGACAATTATAAAAATATAGAAAATTTCTTAGACCAATATGCAACGATGCGAAAATCCTTGTATAAGGAAGAAAATAAGGACGGAAAACGCATTGTTACACCACAAAACATTGAAAAAGGCGAGGCAAGTAAGATTTGGGAGGCTATACGTGAACAAATTGAGCTTACTACAAATTCGAGCGAAAGATATATTGGTAACTTGCTTACCATCGAGAATATGAGCGAACGTGCAAGGCGTGGTTTCGTTATGCTTGAAAACATCAAGGAGGTTAATGCTGCGTTAAAAGAGGTTGGGGACACCGTTTTTGATGTAACCCAATCATATTCTGCGTGGTGGAATCTTGGAATGTTGCCAGATGGACTTTTCCAAAATATAAAAGACTACTCCAAGGAGATTAATGGAGCAGAAAAAAGCACGAAAACTTTTGTAGCGAATCTTGGTAATTATTCAATGGCATTTAATGCGTCAACCAATGCCATCGATAATGCAAGACCACATCTTAAAGTTTTGCAAAAGGATATAGACACGCTCAATGAATCTATCCTAAAATTCATAGACAACAAGGGGTGGAGTGCAAACGCAGACAAAATTGGTGCGGTATTTGACGAAATATCAAAGAAAATCGCATTAGAGGGTAGTTTAACCCCAGAAGAGGCGTTCCAATTCCAATTGCTTATAGAGAAGAAGCGTAGTGATGCATCAAAGCAAGCTTTGCAAACAAGACTTGCAGACGAACGTGAGGCTTTAATGGTCGCAAGGGATTCAGAGGCAAAGTTCGAAATACAAAATAGAATTGCAACACTTACGTTGGAACTCGCAGAATTTGACAAGTTTAATGGCACGTCACGGGTACATTGGGATGAGTTCACCAAATGGATGAGCGAACAACATAAGAGTGAGGTTACGGCGATGTTTGGGAATATGACCGATGAACAAATACGTAGCTTGCAATCCCAGACAGCAGTGTTCAACCCATGGGTAGAAAAGATGGTTAGTAAATACGCTAAAGACCACAAGATGTCTTACGATGAGGCATTCAACTATCTAAGAAGTTGGATTTATGATGCGAACAAGTGGACGATATTCATTCGCACGGTTATTAGTGATGAAAATGGTAAGAGCATATACGACACGCTAAAGGAGGCTGATGAAAATCTTGCAGCAGCAAAACAAAAGATTGATAGATTAAATCAAAGGAAGGAGGAGCTTGAGAAAAGTGGTGCAAACAAAGAATGGGCAAAATACACGAAGGACGGACGTGAATATGCGTCTGTTGTGGAGGAAATAGCAAGTGCCGAGAAAGACCGTGCTGCTGCACAGGCACAAGGTGGCCATGACCAAAAGCAAGAAAAGAAAGATGCCGCAGAGGCAAGAAAACAACAAAAACAGGCGGAAAGCGAACTTCAAAAAGCATTAAAGGATGAATTGCAGCTTATCGACAAAGTGCGCAGCCAATACAAGAAACTAACCGATGCTGGTGTTACAAGTGGCGATGCGCTAACGATGGTTACAAATCAATTTGGAAACTCCATATCGCACATTAACAAAATTCTTGGAAAGAACGGATTGCCATTGTTTAATATAAAGACATTTGCAGGAACGGACGACCCAAACAAGATTCTTGCGATGTTGAAAGCACAATTAGAGGCCGCTAAGTTGGCAAAGAACATCAAACCAGCGGAGATAAAAGACCTTGAAGTTAAATATGGTGAAATCGTTATCGACGCAAAGACGTATAACACAAAGAAAATCACAGATGGCTTAAACAGCGAGCTATCAAAGATAAAGGATGAATACGAACTTGCAGTAGAACTTGATGCAAATCCAGAACTTGGTGATATGTTCGCACAAGCCTTTGGAATAGACACCGATGCGCTACCACGTTCATTTGGCGAGGCTTTCGGAAAAGCTACCGAGGTCGTGGAAAAGAACATGATGGCATTGAACGCTGATTTGAAAGGCTTTGACTTGATGAGTAGTGTTATAAAGCCAGATGATAAGAATCAGTGGATGGGTTTGGACTTTAATAGCGATGTTGTTAAGGAACTCGTGAAATGGCAGACAACGTTCCGTGACATGTTCAAAAAGAATATCACGGACACGGAAAAGATGATGGATGATTACGTAAAGAAATATGGTGATTATTCGGATAAGATAGCAGAGATTGAGGCAGATAGACTTGAAAAGTTGCGCTTATTGAACGAGGCTTATTATACAGAGGAAATGCGTAAGCGACCAGAATATCTTGCTAAGTTAAACGCCATTGAACAAGGCGCACAACGTGAAAAGGGGCAATCCAAGTTTGATGAGTTCAAAAACTCCCGACTTTATGTTGCTATGTTCGAAAACCTTGAATATGCGTCAAGTGCAACTTTGGAATCTATACGTAGTAAGCTTGAGGAATTAAAGAGCGAGATGGGTTCATTGAGCCCAGAGCAATTAAAGCAAGTGACGCAACAATTCGAAAAGATAGACCAAGAGCTTATCCATAGAAACCCATTCAAGGGACTTATCAAAAACGTAAAGGACTACGCAAAGGCAATTGGTACGCAAGGAAAGAAAGCACAAGATGACTTTATTGTTGCACAAAGAAAATACGACACACAAGAAAAAGTTGTTGCGCAGCTAAAGGAGGAACTTGAGCAAAGAAAGCATATCGACCCACTAAATCAAGCAGGTCTTGAAACGATCTTAAAGACACTTGGCATTGAGGAGGAAAAACTAAAGAAGCTAAAACAGGAGTTGCAAATAGCAGACAACTTAAATGCCAAGTATGATGCTATGCGTATGATATTCAAGACGCAATCAAACGAAATAGCACAATTGTTCCAAATAATAGCAACAAACTTGCAATCGTTAGGCGAATTGCGTGACACATTGAACGAAATGTTTGGTGTTGAACTTGGCAACAACTTGGATGCCGTGATAGACGACTTAAATAAGGTTGGCAGTGGTATAAGCAAGGTTGTGTCATCTGCTCAAGGTGGTGATTTTGTTGGCGCAGCGACAGGTGTTATACAAACTGTTGCAGGCATAGGCGATACGATAGCGAGCATCTTTGGTGATGGTGCGGCACGTACACGTAGGATAAATCGTGAAATAAACGCAAGCAAGGAAAGTGTAAGGCAATTGAACATGGCTTACAAAGACCTTGAAAGAGCGGTAGAGAAATCACTTGGTAGCGCAGAAACAGCGGCACGTAGAAGTGCGATAGCAAACAAGGAGGCTGAGCTTGCGGAGCTTGAAAGACAACTTGTTCTTGAACAAAGCAAGCGCAAGAAAGATCGTGATGATGAATCCATCAAGCAAATACAAGAAACAATACAAGACCTTAGAGGCGAGATTGATGACTTGAAAGACGACTTGGTTAACAACTTGCTTGGCAGTGATGTAAAGAACGCAGCGGAGGGTTTTGTTGACGCATGGGTTGAGGCATGGAGAGCAGGAGAAACGACGCTTGATGCAATAGAGACGAAGATGGATGAAATGATGTTGAACCTTGTAAAGAAAGCCGCAACATCAAAAATCGTTGCCAACCTGTTGCAACCACTATACGATTCCGTTGATAAATACACAAGCGAGTCGTCAATGGGAGGTGTAGACTTAACCACAAGCGAACTACAAGCCTTGGCAACATTGAGTGGTGAACTTGGTGTTAAGATAAATAATGCCTTGGGTGCTTTCTATGGCAACCTTGCGAACTTGGGAATTATATCTCAAAACATCGAGGATGGCGAAGGCGAACTTAGTGCATTACAAGCAGGAATCCAAGGTATTACGGAGGATACGGCAGGTACTTTGGAGGCGTACATGAATGGCGTTTCGCAACAGGTGTATCTACAAAGTGATTTGCTCATGCAAATACGTGACACGTTAGTTGGTTTCGACCTTGACGTAAATGTTGCCACATTAGGACAAGTGCTATTACAATTGCAAGCATCCTATCAAACCCAACAAGCCATACAAGGAATCTTGGAGGGATGGTCGAGCGCAAGTGGTTTGGCAGTGAAAGTTGAAATGGTATCTTAAACAAATAGGATTCATATGGATAAGAACTTTTTTAAATTTCTTAAAGACGCATACACAAACGGATTATGTAACGAGTATCGTGATGAAATACGTAACTGTCACGAGGATAAGTTGCAATTAATCCGTTTGGCGATGCGCCAACAATCAATCCCTTGGATTGCAACGAAACTACATGATGGTGTACTTACTAAGCGTTACGTAAAAAATGCGTTTGGTGCGTATTTAAATGGCTTTATCTTGGATGATTGCGATGAGGTTAATGGCTACAAGTACACATGGTATGTGGATTATGATTACGATAATGATATCGTGGTTGATGTAGATGTTATGCACGTATCTTTCACAAAGGATGCAAGGATAATTGTTCCTATAACAAAATGCCCTATCATCTACGTTAGCAATAAAAGTGATGTTCATTTGGTGTGCGAGGGTTACAACAACGTTAAGGTGTACGTCTTTGATGAAAGTAAGGTAACGATTGACGATAGCGACGAAACGTGCAGCATCCTTGTCTATAGATATAGCGACAATTGCGAATTATCAAAGGGCAAATATTGCCTTTGCAAGAATATAAACGATTATAGAAAGAAATTAAGGTTATGAACAATTCAAGGAATAGATATTTCGTAAAGAATACGTTGAACGGAACGTTTCAAGACATAACGACGTTGTTTGATGGAGTTGCCGTCTTAAAACTTGATGGTATGTTGGCGAAAGGAAAAGCCATCAACGTGTATCACGAGCAATGGGTGAACGAGCAAGAGGAGGATTTCTTGATAACCACACTTGATACGAACGACAACCCTATAGTGATACGTGAAAACGTTGACATAGAACTAACGTTCATAGTAAGACAGAAATATGCCAACAGTACAATAGATGTGCAAACCGTGCATGATAACTTTGTGAACTACATGACAAATAGCGATGTGTGGCTCAAATCATCCTATGTCGGCAACAAGTATGTACATTGCATGTGTGTGGATGAATACCAACCAACCATGGTAAAGCTACAACGTAGTGACGACAAGTCCTACATGATGGGCACGATAAGGTTCCACACCCTTGATGCACCAAAGGTATAAAACAAAAGTGGGTAGTTTAAAAGTCTATCCACTTTATCATTATTAGAAATCTGGACGATTAAAATCCTCAAGGTTAGGTGTTGCGTCGTTATCCTCTTGCGACTCCTTAATCATCCTCCTTTCCTCCTTGATCATCTTTCTTGGGTAGCAAGCAACGTTTATCGTTTGTATCAAGACACTATAGCCATCCACCATGTTTCCATGCTCCATCGCATAAGGCATCACCTCGCCTTTCACTTGCACCAACATGCCACTATTGAAATACTTGTTGATGTACGAACGCTTGCTTGCATTTCCGCTAAAGATACATTTCCAACTTATCACCTTGTCGTCGACGATTTCTCCATTTGCCCTGCGATAGCCTTTCTTGTATTCGTCAACGTATATCAAGATGCACTCTTGTTGGTATTTTATATTTGTGATATGTCCTAATACTTGAAAATCAGCCATTGTCTTATTCTTTACATGTTATAAGTTCTTTCGCATATGGCAAAGACTCGATGAAATCACAGAACGCACCCCAATCCTCCTTTAGTCTATGACCACGTCTTTGTCTATAAATCGTAGCCAATTGCTCATAGTTCGTTGAACATCGCATAAACAATTCTATCCCTTGCGGGCAATTACTTAGCATTCTCATAAAGCTATCATACGTCTTGTCGTTGTTATATTGCGCAACAAGTTCTTTCATCTGCTGCTTTGACAACTCCGTCACGTACTTGTTGAAACACACATCCATATTCATCGTGCATAGCTTGTGCATCTTTGACGACGAACACACGATATCAAGGAAACCATAACGCTGTAGCTCTGGCGAAAAGTAATTGGGGTATTTTACATCAAACGACACACGTATGCCCTTTCTAAAGTTCGTATGCCCACTGCCGCCACCATGCCTAACAAGCTGTTTTGCACGTTCCAACGATTCAAGAAACTCACTTTCGCTATATTGTGGCAAATCCACACGCATGGCGTTCCTACACGCAATTACGCTTTCTTTTAAATCGTAAACCTTATAATTTGATATACTAATCATCAATAAATTCGTTTTAAACCCATTTTCTTTCGTTCTAAGCGCATATCCACCCTAATGTGGTATAGCTAACAATAAGGTGAATTTAAGCGCAATAGAAACGATTTTACGTATTTAGCAAATATTTATCTTTCGCACCCTCTTTTTTATTCTTTTGGGTTCATTATTATCCATCTTGTTCCCATTTGAGACGACACCGTCCATATATCCAAAAAACTCATCCACAAAAGAATCATCGAAGATACTGTAATCCTTTATTTCCGTTTCGAACTTGTCTTCATCCTCTTCGAACACCTTTTCGTATAAATCGCCAAGTATCTCCAAGAGTCTTACGCTTTCGTCGCTATTTTCACGCATCATGGCATAGATTGCGTTTATGATTGCGTTACCCAACGCCACTTGTTCCTCGTTGGCGTTATCCCTTAACGCACTTTTTAATACTCCATGTATCGCAGCAGTGACGTGCATCACGTCACCACCAAAATACACCTCACCATCCTCATCGTGGCCATGGATTGCAAACAACGTGTCGCCACTTTCCTCCATGCAGTCAATCAACTTTTCTAACCTTTGTTCATTCTTTAAATTTTTCATATGGCAATATTCACTTTTAAGTTAACATGTTTTATCCAATTCTTTTAACATCGTGTTGTCCTCGTTATCCAATTCCAAGATAGTAAGAACGCAATAGTTAGCAATATCAAGCAAGTTGTCACGCATCCTTTCGTTAACGAACATCGTATCGCCCTTGACCATTTTCTTTAGGCGTTTAATCTTGTCGTTGATACGTGCAATAGCTACAACATACCCAAACTCTTGTATCGTTTCGCCAAAACTATTTCCATAGTCATGGTTTTTCATTTCATAGATATCTTTCATCTCACGTAAGATATCCTCAAATTCCACTTTCTTATTTTCCATATCTTTTCTATTTTAACCAATATTATTATCAAAAAGGAGCATCGTTGCTATCCATAGGAGCAAAAGGCATACCATTGCTTTGCACTTCTTGGCATGCATCGTATTGCATTTCCACTTGGTGCGGTTCATACTCCCAACCATACCTTACGTTTTCCTCTGGTGTATTTTTAAACCTCCTACTTTCTATTTCGTAGTGCATGCCGACCATCAAGTCAACGATACCATAAAGTCTTTCTTTACACACTTCAACGACATTTCCGAAACCTTGGAAACGTTGTATAGTTGTTTGTCCGAAAAACTCAGCACCTGCACGAAAGAAATCGTTGTTCACACGATGGATTATGAATATTTTATCAACCGCATTTTGTAAATCCGACGTTCCGCTTATGTCGTTCTTTCTAAGGAATGTGGTCACTTTCCTCGGGTGTGCAACCAATATAATGTGGACTTGGTTCTTTTTCGCAAAGTCCTTTATTTGTAAAATCAATTCACGTTGTTTACTGTTCTTATCACCATCAAGAATGTCAATATCAAGAGAAAATAGATTATCAAGTGCGAAAACCTTAACACCAACTTTTAAGAGCAATTCCATGTCGTGAAATATTTGTTGCCATTTTGCACCGTAATCGTTATTATACAAGAAAAACTTTCCGTCTAACCATTGGTCTATTCGTTCTGCTACATTATTAGGAACATAGTATTTACCATCACCATAAGTTGATTGCCTAAGATTATTCTTTCCAGCAGCTACCATTTGCACCCACGTTTTAAGAATGTCTGGACGTAATTCTCCTGACCATAGCGCAACCTTTGCTCCTTGTTGTATTATATTTAGTAATAGTGTATTCAACCACGATGATTTACCACTTGCATTACTACCAGATAATATGGTTACTTCGGACATGTAAAGACCAATTATGTTCTTATCAAGTTCGGCAAAGCCAGTAGCATAATGTTCCAACTTTGACAAATCCACTTTTTGTATAGATGACATTGATAACCACTTTTCGCCAAGTTCTGGTAGTTCTTCTTTAATCTCGTACTTTTTTTGTGGTGCGAATGCCTTTTGATGAAACGCTTGTTGTTGGTGATATTGCTGTCTTGGCTCGTTTTCATAATCGTAAGCGTGTGGGTCGAAATGCAACCTAAATGCACGCCAATCATATTGACTACAACTATTATGATAGCACTTAAAAGCGATAGCACCATTTGGTAATTCAAACAAAGCAGAATCAGGGGCTTTATGCCCTTCATCAAACGGGCATTGCGCGAGAACAAACTTTGTACCACCACCACTTATGGGAACTTCTTTTGCGACTTGTATTCCGTACTTTTGAATAAACTCTCGCAAATTAAATTCCTCGTGATTTCCGTTGTTATTAAAGCGTCTTATTGGTTGTTCAACCTTAATTTTGTACTTTTCGTTGAAAGCCAAAATTTGTTCGATTTCCATTCGTGAAATTTCCTTCGGAACGGATAGAATCTTTGCTAAACGGTGTGGGCGTTCATCGGTTGAGCGTCCTTTGCGTCCATAAGTTCCAGACAATCGCAATATTCGGTTTGCATCATGCAATACAGTGTCGATTTTTACGCTTTCGTCCGTAAAGTTGTTTGCAAGTATCTCAAGAAACGCTTTTATACAATCTTCACTTTCTTGCGTATTATCCATATCAATAGGATATAATATATGATAGCCAGAACTACTATCACAAACGACTGGTGTACAAAAACCATTTTTGCGTAAGAATACAAAAACATCTTGCGCTTTTTTGTGCGCCTTTGCCTTTTCTTCGTTCGTAGATGAAACTCCGCTTGGACGTTCGCAATCAACGTCAATAGGCAACCACCAACGATGTTCTATATCTTGTTTACTTGTAGCCGTACCTTTTACTTGTTTAAAACAATTAAATTGGTCTCTGCTTGCGCAAGCTGATTTAACCTCGTTGATTGAATAATATATATTGGCATTATCAAACGGTTCAAGAGCCTTTATTGCAGTTTCCACGTCATAAAAATATCCGCTCCAAGTTCTATCTCCCAATATGCGTATCTCAAACAATTCATTATCACGTTTGAAAACGCTGTGCCAACGTCTTATTTCTTCTTTATCCATTTTTAACTAAACAATGATAATTGTGTATTCTTTTGTTCCTTTCCAAGTATGAAATCGCAGATGAAGTTGCGGGCATAGTCTGGTGAAATCATAGACCTGTCTTCATCGCATATTCCTGTTCTTGACTTGTGGTCTATAAATTTTATCGACAGTTCTTCTTTCGTCATAGTTTTCTTTAAACGTTTCTTATGCTTTGCTGCGCCTGAACCAGAGGTAATTGTTTTAATCATATTCTTTGGAGTCTGTTGGTATGATTCTCCGTAAGTATTTTTGCAGTTTACAAACCAATAGGCTGTAGGTTTTTTAAAAAAATCTCCCCTCCTTGTCCTATCGTTGTCTATTAATGTTACCCTCATAAACCAAAAATGGTTTGTAAAACAAGTAGGATGCCAAGGATTTTCCATTATCATTCTTAACCCTTTAATTTGACAAACAGCGGTCAGTTTCAACGCAATGTCGTAAAAATAAAACCGTTCTTGCGAAAACTTGCGGAGTGTAGCCCATTTTTGTATATGGTATTCTTTTGTACCCCAATTCCTATTCTTTAGATGTGACGCATCGTAAAAATCTTCATGTTGCATTTGTTCCATAACAGAGCAAAACTTAATACATGGAAAGAAAGCCATAATCAAATCGTCTTTTGTAATTCTGTCAAACACGGAATACCCCCCCCCATAAGCGGTTTCTATCTCGGCAAACAAATCAATCACATGGTCAGTTTCTCCAAAATTGTTCTGGATGTCGTAGTCCTCTGCTGGGATGCCCAGTTTTATAAACTCATTTTTAAATGTGCCAGACTGTTCAAATAAACAGTGTACCTTACCTTTAATTTCCATATATTGTTTATATTTTATTCCATTTTTTTGTTTCACTATTCCATTCCAACATGCCACCACCATTGTTTAGCATGATACGTGCATGTTTTGGGCGGTTTTCATCAGTATATCCATCTGGAATATACCCAAAGAACATCCCTATGTATATATAGCACTTGTTCGTTTCGTTCCACTTGATCGCACCATCCGTAGCTGGCATATAGTCATCACTCACACCGGCCATGGGGTCGTAGACAATCTTGTTTCCTTGGAAAACAACGGTCAAAAACACCTTGTCACGCAAATAACGCTCAAAATCCTTTTGAAATCGCAATTCACGACTTGTGACATAAGGAACGATATGCTTTATAACAAGAGACTTTTCGCTATCGGATAGCTTTTTCCAATAATCGAAAGCTTTTTTCTTGCTGCCCTTTCTGCGATAAGCAACCCAACACTCCTCGAACAGTTCCTTTTGTGGGTCACTTGTTCGCAAATAATCAACAATCATCGCCATTACCTCGAATGGCACAAAATCATCCACATGAACGCCATCGTCGGTAATAGCACCATAAGTTAGCACATTCCAATCGTCCAACAGCTTTTCTATGTGGGACAATTCTTTCTCCGTTTTCGCTTGTAACATATATTGTAGCAGTTTTTTTAAAAGCCTAACGTGGGATATTACTCTTGGCTGCTACTCCAATTTCATATCCCACGTATAAGCAAGATTTAACGTTAATATTCTATCGTTACCAAAGCGTCTAATGTAGCAGGCAACGCATATGGCAAAAAAACTTTATTCCTTTTGCAAATATAAAACCATTATTTGATATATACAAATATTTAACCTTGATTAACTATTTTGTTGATAACTTAAAAGAAAAGGCTTTGTTCCACGATACTTTTCCCATTATCTTGCCTTATCACACCCTTGCACATCTTTTCAAAGCGTTCGTTCCCCTTGTTGAAATACAAAGGCTCTACCTCGCACCCACAATAATCAAAGCCCATCTTATACGATGCTATGCGTGACGATTGCGACCCCATCATCGGGTCGAATATCCTATCGCCTTCTTTGGCAAAGTTCCTTAATATCCAGCCATATAGCTCAATAGGCTTTTGCGTAGGATGAAACCTTTCGTCACCTTTCTTGCTAAGTTGCGAGAACTCCACGACTTTTGCATTTCCTTGGAAAGAAGTCCACGCATATTCGCACATAGCCATCGAGAAGTTCTCTGGTATCTGCTTTTTCCATACTATAAAACACCTCGTCGCTGGCATTCCGTCAAAGTAGTTTGCACCCCATATGACCTGATTCTTGCTAACCCTAAACAACTGCTCAAAGAACTCGTCACTTGGCGTCTTGTCCCATTCGTCGATGTCAATATCTACGCCATCAACCTTTCTATAACGATTAAATCGCCCCTTGTGAAAGCGACCGCCATTGATAAAAGCATCACTATTACCGTGTGAGTAGGGAGGATCTGCTATGGCCAAGTCAAAACAATCGTCATCAAGCCCACGCATGTACTCTACGCAATCACAATTAAAAACATCACTTATCATGATTTGAATCAAATATAAAAACAAAAATCACCTTAATAACTTTCCTTTCATCTTTTGTGGTTCATCAACAAGCACAGACCACATACAGTTAGTTACCCATTGCAAGAAATAAGCGTATTGTTCATCATCGTATGCACGACAAGGAGTAATACCCAAATATTGCAAGTAGGCATTAGTAAGATGCAAGGACTCGTGCGCACAAATGCCGGCACCTATGTCATCTGGCTTGAACATCATTATAATCATGTAGCGACGATTGTTGCTGTTCCTTACAACGTTTCCAACCCTTGCAGTGGTAAAGTCATCAGCATGAAACTCGTCGGTAATACAACCAACACTTTCATCCATGTTTACTGCGCTGAAAGACTTCTTGAGTTCATCCTCGTTAAAATCTTTCGTTATGAGTATTTCAAAAGGATAGACACAAGGGTCGAACGACCAAACCTTTGATTCCTTTATCATTCTTTCACCCTTTCCTTGAACAACAACGCACTAATCTTTGAATAGATACCAACACGCCTTAAACGCTTTATCTTGCCAAAATAACCCATCGATTCGCACTTTCTATAAGACGTGCCGAAAAGCTTTGGAATATCCTTACGTTCGAGCCTCTCATCATCAACGATTCTTGAAAGCATCTCAACCTCCTCCATCGTGCCCTTACACTCACCCCTTGCGTTCTTTCCTATCATATCGTCAACCCACACACCAAGACCATGACGTTTGGCAACACCACGCAAACGTGAAAGATAACCACGACAAATAGCTTGCAAAGTATCATCCATATCCATCACTCATCAAGCATGATAAAATAATCCATCATACCCCAACCACCATGAGCGTAGAAAGACGACGTGATAGGCAACTCAAGAAGATCACTTGGAAAAGGGGTTACTACCCTTCCCCAACGATACTCACACTCCACCCTCATGGGATAATTCGAAATGTAGAAATAACCCCATTCGTTTGGGTATTTTCTTACGACGTAGTCAACAAACTCACCAACCGTGCCTTGCTCCACATCATAAACCCTGTAACGTGCCGTTTCATCACCAAACGTCCTACTCGCCTTTTCAAACCTCATAGACCTACACTATTATCTCAAACTCCATTCCACGCTTTACAAACAACGTCATCACATCAAAAAGGTAAACCATCGCTACCGCTATCCGACTGCGCACTTGCCTCCACGTAAGGCACACCATTCGTAACAACATCAGCTTGCACAGTTTGCGAGACTTGTTGCTGATTATTGTTCGGATAATAAACACTATTGCCATTAGACGTAACAACACGCCAACAATTCAACGACGTAAACCACTTGCCATTCCATTCACGAGACTCTATGTCAAAAGATACCTGAACGTTAGCACCAACACGAACACCCATCTTTTTCCAAGACTCCTCCTTCAACACATCAAACTTTAACCTCTTAGGGTAATTGCCATTCGCAACCTCAATCACAAACGAATTTCTTACCAACTCACCATTCTTGCCATTAAACCTTTGCTCTGGCAAAACTTGTAATACCTTACCTTGTATATCCATAAAAATAAAACTAAATTTAGATTGTTAATACTTTATATTTTCGTAAAACTTTGGCAAATATAATAATAAAACACAAATAACAATCAATAATTAACATATTTAACATAATAGTTACTACTTTTAATAAGTATTTACAATTAATTGTTATTCCTATTAATAATATATACTATAATATGTATATACATACACGCATACGCACGTACACACGCATGCGCACACGTGAAAAGAAAAACACTAATCAAAAATAAATTGCGAAGAATCAACGAAAATGAACACACCTTAATAACTTACCACAAATAAGAAAAGAATGCGAGAGAACGCAAAAGAAGTGCCAAAAATCAAATCCTACAATAAAAAGCAAGAAAATTTTTCCTTTTTCGTTTTTTTGAAAACGAATTTTTTATTTTTTTTAAAATAGATTGTTGGCACCATACCTTTGTGGCTGGGCTACACCACCCCCCCCTATGCTTCAATAAATGAACGTCGACTAACTGGCTGAAAATCAATAATTTACAAAGAAAAATTAAATAAAATATTTATGTAAAACGAACATTATAGAAAAATATTTTTGCTTTTAACTACCTATAAATCAATAAATTACGCTTTTCTGTTATATCTTTTATTTAATCCTGTTTCTGTTTTTGTGTGTCTTTGCATAATATTACAATTCTATTTATTACTATATTACACAATAATATTACAATATTACAATAAATATTATAATACATATATTTATACTATTACTATATTAATATTATTACTATCTTACTATCTACTATAAATATACTATCATTAAATATACTTACTATCTTATTTTGCTATACATTAAAATATACTACTTACTTACTATTATTATATTTACTTACTAAAATATACTAACTATTATAATATATACTAACTTACTATAATATATTATATATATACTATATATTTATTATTTATAAATGGTGTATTATTAAAGTTATATTGATATATTAATCTTTGTAACTAATTGATTATTAATTTTTTTAACAATTACGTAATTAATTGATATTCAACAACTTATAATAATATTTGCATAATAATACGTATTTATGTATTTTTATTCTTAAAATAATATAAAAACAATTCATTTTAAATACTTTGTACTAATAGACGTTAAATAAATATGTATATCAAAAAAAATATTGTATATCCTTTGGAGCTTATTTAAAATAGCCCTATCTTTGCGGCAGATTTTAAAACGATACACAAACATGGAGGACAGCCCAAAGGTGAAATGCCTCAGGGATACGGGATCGGGGATATCCGTACAAAAAAGCGAAAGCATATCCGCCCCGCTGAGTAAAACAGACAGCGAAACAGTCGACGGGTAGACCACACTACTCTCCCGAAGGTGAACGGCATAACATAACGGGTTTATGTATAGCTAAAAGCTGATGAGGGCATACGGGACGAAAGGTTATAAACCTTTGCAGCCGAAAGGAGTATTAAGTTAACAAAATAGTTAACTGAGGCTAAAAGGCAGAAGGCAGGTAGCGCAAATTTGCGTGATGATAGGAAAAACGGCACTTTGCAATCCGGCAAAGAAGACCTAAACCAAAGTAAAACCCGCTGAGGATAGATAACAAAAAATGTTTGTTTGTTGTATGTTATTTGTCGAGCGTAAAAGGAACGGAGGAGGCAGCCGCAAAGTACAAATCAAATAAAACCTTTGGAGTAAACTAAATTGGAGTACATGGTACTTTAGCAATAGTCCGGCGTATAAAAAAATACATTTAAATTGTTTTTGCGTTTTACGTTTTTGTTGCTATGATAACAACAAATTAACCGAAACGGGCACAAATTTATTTGTGTTTTTTGTTGTGGTTTATATCATCCGCTCGACTGTTTGAATATCGTTCCCGATTAATAACATGAAGGCCGTACGGGAAACACCTCACAAAAACGTTTCACGTGAAACAATTCTCTCGTTTATCTATGTATTTCGGTAAGATTCCGACTTTGCAAAATGAAATTGGTACATAGACCAAAATTATTTGTTAACTTAAAAATTTACGATTATGACAAACTTTAATTTTATCAATGTAGCAAACGAGAGTATTAAGTCAGTAAACAAACAACTCCGTAATGGTAATAAGGAGTTTAACTCTTTGTCTTCAGTGCTGAAAGATATTCAGCGCAAGCAGTACATGAAGGCGGGTTATGAGGAGGTATTTAAGTCGCTCGGCCTCCCAACGGATGGCCGTTTTACCCCCGCAGACTTCTTTAAGAAGATGAACGAAGCACAGTTTAAAACAGTAACGACGGGTCGTGGTAAGAACAAGAAGGAGGAACAGCGTCTCGGTATTTGGGGTTGGGCTCAAAAGAAGGATGAGGACGGAAATAAGGTCTTCGAGTCGGATGGTGCAACGCCCGTTATTGTGCCAGTACTCCGTACGGTGTCTTCATGGTCGGCAAATAAGCTGTTCGCTTGTATTTCTCAGGCAAACGCGCTGAAGGAGGCTGCAAAGTAAGAGCGGCACGACCATAGGCAATAATTGCACAAAGTAGGCTCTGTTGTGCGGTAAGATTCCGTCCGAGTAAACTGACAGTACGCATACGAGCCGAGAGTATTTAAGTGTGTCACGTTGCGAGAGCTGTTAGAAAAAGCATGAATACAATTTTGTTTATAACCTGCGCTCCCGTTCTATTGTGTGGGGCGTGGTGTATATATAGGGATATTAAAAGAAACATAAGTACAAACATTTAAAACATTACAATTATGAGGTTTAGAAACAGTACAACGGGTGAGGTAATGAACGTGTCTAACATTCGCATGAATGACGGTCGCATATTCTTTCAGGTGCGTGGCAAAGGTTGCGGCACAAAGTTTTTCAATAGAAACAAGTGTCTCGTTTTGGACGAACATGTTTCGGATGGTACGTACTTGACCATCGCAGACGGGTGGGTGCTTATTGATGAACCAAAGGAACGCAAAGGTCGCACACAGAAAGCACCAAAGCACGAGGTCGAGGTCGCACAGCCAGTCGAGGAGGTGGCTTGTTCACACTCAACACAGTCAGCCGAGGCGAACGAGGAGGTGGCGTATTGCGCAAAAGAGATGGCGATTCGAAATAACGTAGGATTGGCAACAGAACCGCTATTGAAAGAGCTTCAGGAGAAGTATGGTGCGATGGGTGCAGACATATTTGCAGCTGCAGAAAAGTTGGCGAACGTAATACGCCCACAGGCACAGGTTAGCGAGGAGAATGTTTGCGAAATCGTCGACAAACGTATGAAGGCATGGCAAGAAAATGGCCGTCAACCAAAGGTTATCGAGGTTGTTACACCTCGTGGCGTGAATAAGGTCGAAGGTAGTGTATGTAAGGATTTTGTGAGATTGTGTAATCTCATGGAGTCGGGTAAGCCAATCTATATGTATGGGCCTGCGGGATGCGGCAAGTCATACACCGCAAAGCAGATTGCAGATGCAATGGGTTATGATTATTACGAAACCTCGCAGGCAATGTTCGCCCCACGAGTTGAAGGGCTATGGCGATGCAAAGGGCGAGTTCGTGGAAACGGCGTTCTATCGTGCGTTTAGTAAGGGTGGTGTGTTCTTCCTCGACGAGGTGGATGCAAGCGCACCAGAGGCTCTTGTGGTGCTTAATAATGCTATTGCGAATAAGAGATTCGATTTCCCTGTGATTGGAAATATCGAGGCTCACAAGAATTTTAGGGTTATCGCAGCAGGTAACACAAGGATGACTGGTGCAACGATGGAGTACACCGCACGACAGATGCAGGACACGTCGTTCAAGAATCGATTCTTCCTTGTGCAGATGACCTATTCACGTGACGTGATGTTAGCTATCACAGGCGGTGACGAGGAAATCGTTAACTTTGGCGCAGACCTTAGACGTGCGGCACGTACAACAGGTATTAGCCAGTTGTTCAGTTATCGTCAAGCAACGGATTTGGCAACGTTACAGTTGGCTTCGGAGGGCGACGACGAGTGGTTGTTGCGTGGTAGTGTTTTACAGGAGAAAGAAATCGATGATGCAGTCAACCTGTACGAGTATTTGCAGGACAAGAGTAATCGCTGGGCAAAGGCGATGAAGAAGTGCATCGAAACGATGAAGAACGAGGAGGTGTGGTAACCACGCCTCTTCCTTACTAACATTAAAATAAGAAAGCAATGAACGGGAATAGCTTTACGGTGTACAATTCGATAGATGCGATGGTACGCCACTTAGATACAATTAGTGGTCGCAGCGGAAGTAACGCAACCTACGACCCAGAGTGGTATGGTTCGGCAACATACGACGAGGCGAAAGCAAGAATATTGAAAGGTGACAACGAATTGGCAAAGAAGTTGAAGGGTACGGAAAGACTCGACATCCAGATGGCATCCGCGGGTGTTAAGAAGCGCATAGTAACACGTGTTGCGGGGTTTGCTCCTCATGTGCCAAATTTCTTGGCTGGCGTTCCAAACAATATGCTTTGGGTAGAGGAGACGAAAGTTGCTAAGAAAGTGCTAACGGTCGTGTATGGATGCAACACACGTTACGAAGCAAGCGTTGAACAGATAGCAAAGGTTAGCGCACGTGTCGTGAGTGCTATCATGTCGTTGGAAAGGAAAGGTTACAGGGTTCAGCTATACGCAAGCAATGTTGCTGAAACGGGTAGTTCAGAATGTGGCTTTGTTGTAAAACTAAAAGATGCAGGTCAGCACATAGACGTTTTAAAACTTGCGTTCCCATTGCTAAGTGCGTCATGGAATAGACGTTTTGGTTTCCGATATCGTGAGATGTGCGATTGGAACGGCATGGGTAAATCGTTAGGCGGATACGAACTAAGAAAATATCTCGACGAGAAAAAATTCAAATATGATGTTGCATTGTCGTACTACGATGCGAAAGATATCAAGAACGTTGAGCAGCTTGAAAAGATGTTCATTGAAAATGCAAAAAAGGTAAACAAATAATTAAAACAAGTTATGGAAACAAGAAATTTATCAAGTGCAGAGTTAGAAATGTTGGGTTTGCAAAGTGGTACAATCACAACAACAAAGGTAAAAGATAACCCAGAGTTGGAGCATCTCGTAGGTGCGTGGGTCGTTGTTGATGGCCATGAGGGTATGATAGATAAAGTACATGGAAATATGTTGGGTTTCGTTTGGGCAAACAAAGATAGTTGGACTTCCGAGCTTGTTAAAGAGGACGACATTGTTTCATGCTTATCCGATGCAAGCATACGTAAGGCGAAAGCAAGTGCAAAGTGTTACTTTAATCGTGAGGAGACTTCGTTAAGACAGCGTATTCGCATGAAGTATAAGATGGATAACGAGGCAGAATTAAAAGCGCAGTTGGCTTACATCGCAGATTGGAATAAGCGCATCTGAAAACGTGTTCACACTCAACACGTGGCGGCCATGGTT
>Ga0247611_10000878_pt1 | contig 57554 bp, 51 predicted proteins | sample 177DNAGHGhighgp2_FD_192422 | JGI IMG/M metagenome (GOLD analysis project Ga0247611, IMG submission 192422) | Sheep rumen microbial communities from Palmerston North, Manawatu-Wanganui, New Zealand - 1770 DNA GHGhigh gp2 | ecosystem: Host-associated > Mammals > Digestive system > Stomach > Rumen... | reverse complement strand
GTTGCTATTCTTAAAGATGGTAAAACAACTATTACTGTAACTACTTCTGATAATATTCAAAAATATTATTATAATGGTGTAGCTTCATCTGGAAAAGTTTATAATATTGATAAGTATTTAAGAAGTTCTAAAGTTAAATTAGTTGGTACCAATAATAAAGAAAGTGAAATAACTTGTAGTACTAAGATGGAATATATGCCAGTATATGGTGTTAAGAATGGGAAAAAAGTTTTATATCAAGCTAATACAGATACTTTAAAAGTAAAAATTGTTAAAGATAGTGGAATTGCTCTTGCTTATGTATGGGTTAAGGATGCTAATCGTCAATTATATAAAGATTATGGAGATGCTACTCCTGATAAGATATTAGAAGCCGCTGTTAAAAAAAGAAATTTAAAAAGTAAAATTGCTGTAGGATTTAATATTAGTCCTCCAGTAAATAGTAAATATTATGATAATTGGAATAAAGATTCTAAATATAAACATAAAGAACCATCTCCATTAATGATTCAAAATGGGAAAGTTTTAGTAAATGATCCTAATAAAAATTTAAATTTGTTTATGTATTATATTGATGATTCTAATAAAATAAGATATATACCAAATATTAATACTCTAACAGTTGCTAAACGTAAAGAATATTATAAACAAATAATTGATAGTGGTGCTAGAAATACAATAGTATGGAGACCAATTCTTGTAGAGAATTCAAAAGCTACAACGTTAGGCAAAGATTTTTTAAATGGTCAAAATCCAAAAGCTCAATGGAAACAAGCTTTATGTCAAATAGATGGTAATAATTTTATTGTTGCGTCATCAATTCATAATGATAGTGGATTAATTACTTATCCTAACTTTCAAAAGTTTTTAGTAAATTTAGGATGTAGAACAGCAGTGGAATTTGATGCTGGTGGATCATCTGCATTACTTTGGAAACCTAGAAATACTACTAGTGTAAAGAAAGTTGCAGGTAGTAATAGATCATTAACATCAGTAATGTATTTTACTGAATAAGAAAGGAAGAAATATGATTAAAAGAATAATAGATAGTAAAATAATTTGGACTATATTAATTGGAATAATAATTATATTATTTATTATTCTTAATATTGTTAATAATTCTAAGAGAGAAACAACAATAATTCAAAAAGATGAAAAAAAAATGAATATAGAATTTGAATTAGTAGATGATGAAATAATAGAAATTTATGAAAAATCTGATTATAAAGATTTAGGATTTAAAGCTATACTTGATGATAAAATTAATTTAGAAGATTATGTCACAATAGATAGTAATGTTGATACTAATATTCCAGGGGAGTATGAAATAACTTATACTTTAAAATATGAAGATATTTTAAAAGTATTAACAAGAAAAGTAATTGTTAATGAAATACCTCTTGATGATATTGTATTAACATTAAATGGAGATGAAATAATATATTTAGAGTCTGGAAATATATATGAAGATGAAGGGGCTAAAGCATATTATAATAATGAAGATATATCAGAAAAAATAGAAGTAGAAAAAGAGGAAGAAGAAAACAATTATTATATAAAATATATAATAAGTAATAGTGTTGATACGAAAGAAATAAAAAGAAAAATTATATATATTGATATAGATAGTATGTTTAATCTTGATAAGGATACTTTAGTATTAAAAATTAATCTTGATGATAATATAGATCATATTCAATTACCTAATAATGAATTATCAAGTGAAAAGGAAATAGTGTATCAAATAGAAAATAGTGGTATATATAAATATATTTTATATACAGATAATAATAAAAGTTTTGAAAAAGATATAGAAGTAAAAGAAGAGGATGTAAAAGCACCAACTGGAACATGTGAAGCAATACTTAAAGCTGGTGAAACAACAGTAAAAGTTAATACGGAAGATAAAGTTAAAAAATATATTTATAATGGAGTAGAAACGGAATCAGATAGTTATAAAATAGATAAGTATTTGAGAGATTCAAATGTTAAATTAATAGGATTAAATAATAAAGAATCAGAAATAAAATGTGATGTTAAAATGGAATATTTGCCAGTTATAAAAAAAGGTAGTGGTGAAGTAACTAAAAAAACTATGGAAAGTGATTCTTTAAAGGTATATATTAATTATAAAGGTGGTTTTTGGGTTACGAGAGTTTGGGTTCGTGATGCTAATTATCAATTAAATAAAGTTTTTGTTGTTGGTAAATATTTAAAAAAACCAAAAAATATATTACAAGATAATTTTAAAAGTTCGATGAAAAATAAAATAGTGTATGCCTTTAATGCATCACCACCTATTATGGTGGGTAGTTATTATGGTGAATTAGCTAAATCTCATCCAGAATATAATTTAAGAGAACCATCATCATTATTAATACAAAATGGGAAAGTAATTATTAGAGATTCCACTAAGTATATAACAGATTCAAATATATTTTATATAAATGGATCTAATCAATTAACGGCTATTCCAGGAGATAAAAATAATAATTTAAAACTAAAAAAGCCTGATGAAAGAGAAAAAATATATCAAGAAGTAATTGATAGTGGTGCAAGAAATACAATGGTATGGTGGCCTGTTATGGTTGATAATTATAAAGCTAAAAAACTTAATAGTTGGGAAATTGGTAGTAGTGATTATAATGCTTATCGAAGTGGACTTTGTCAAGTTGATACTAATAATTTTATTGTAATTACAACTAAATCATATTCTGGTAAAGTTAGAAGACCAAAATTCGCTGAATTCTTAGGAACTTTGGGATGTCGTTATGCTATTAATTTTGATGGTGGAGGTTCTTATGCTGCTCTTTATAAAAATAAAGGTACTAATTCGATAAGTATACTTGCAGGAGGAGAAAGAAGTTTATCTTCAATGATGTATTTTACAGAATTATAACATAATTATAATAAAGAAAGTAATAGTTCGTAAAAATCATTTTGCACTATATTTTACGGATTAATTAGAAAGGAAAATAATATGATTAATAAAGTGGTAAATAATAAAGTAACTTGGATAAGTTTGATGACAATAATTATAATTTTATTTATTGTGTTATTTTCTAGTTCAAAAAAAACTACAAGTGAAATAGTTACTGAAAAACCATTTTATGATATAAAATTTGGACTTGTAGGTGAAAAAAAAGTATATATTTATGAAGGAGAAGAATACAAAGATTTAGGATTTAGTGCGATTCTTGATAATAAAACTAATTTAAAAGATTATGTAACAGTTAATAATAATATTAAAGATGAAGTAGGAAAATATGAAATAATATATACTTTAAAATATAAAGATTATGAAAAGGTTATAAAAAGAGAAGTAGAAATAAAAGAAATACCAAGTGATGAAATAGTAATAAAGTTAAAGGGAGAAGAAAAGGTATATTTAGAGAAAAATGAAGAATATAAAGAACTTGGTGTTGAAGCTTTTTATAATGATAAAGATTTAAGTGAAAAAGTAGAACAAGAAAAAGAAATGATAGATGAAAATCATTATTATATAAAATATAAAGTAGGTGATTCTAAAGAAGTAAAAAGAGAAATAATAATTCTTGATATAGATAATATGTTTAAAGTAGATAAAGATAAATTACAAATAGAAATAACTGTTGATAATAATATAAGTTATATAGAGTTACCTAATAAAGATATAATTAGTGATAAAATAATAACTTATAATATTATAGAAAGTGGATTATTAGTATTTAAACTTTATACACCAAATGATAAACAATTTATAAAAGAAATAGAAATAAAAGAAGATGATATCAAAGCTCCAATTGGAACATGTGAAGCAGTACTTTATGATGGAAAAACAAAAGTTAAAGTTAATACGGAAGATAAAGTTAAAAAATATATTTATAATGGAGTAGAAACGGAATCAGATAGTTATAAAACAGATAAGTATTTGAGAGATTCAAATGTTAAATTAATAGGATTAAATAATAAAGAAACAAAAATAAAATGTGATGTTCAAATGAAAACTCTGCCAGTTAGAAAACCAAGTGGTAAGATTTCTTATAGTGGAGAAAGCGAAACATTAAAAGTTTATATTCAATCAAAAAATGGATTTTATTATACATATTTATGGATGAAAGATCCAATGTATCAATTTAAGAAATACGTAGTTGCGGGTACTAAACAAAAATCAGTTAGTAAATTATTTGAAGATTTATTAAAATCAGATACTAATATGAAGAATAAAATTGCAGTTGGTATAAACGGATCTTGGTATAGTAGTAAACGATATAAAGAAAGTTCTATATATAAATATGAACATTGTCCATTATGTATTAGTAATGGTGTTGTTTTACAAAATGATTATTCAAGATATTTATCTAAATATCCAGTTTATTATATTAACTCAAGTAATCAATTAAGTGAAATACCAAAATTAACAAATAAAACAGTTGAAAAAAGAAAAAAAATATTTCAAGATGTAATTGATGAAGGAACATATAATACATTTTCTGGTTTATCACAACCATTACTTGTTAATAATTATGTAGCTAAAACAACTTATGATAAGAATGCAGGTTCCGAATATAATGCATATAGAATAGGTTTATGTCAAATGGATTCAAATAATTTTATTATAATAGCATCTGGATCTGGTAGAACAAAAAATACTGTTGCTTTTGCAAATATGTTTAAAAAATTAGGATGTAAAACGGCAATTAATATTGATGGTGGCGGATCGGTGAATCTTTTATGGAAACCTAGGGGTACAAATAATTTTAAAAAATTAAAAGGAACATCTCGAAGTAGACCAGCTGTAATGTATTTTACAGAACTTGATTAAATAAAATTGATTAATTATTAATATTTTAATATAATAATGTAGTAAAGGAGTTCATATGAATAAAGTTGATGTTGTTTTAGGTAGTTTTTATGGAGATGAAGGAAAAGGTAAAATAATTGATTATTTAGGAGGATTTAGTGATGTTGCTGTTAGAGCAACTGGTGGTAATAATGCAGGTCACTCTATTGAAGTAGATAATCAAAAATATGTTTTTCATTTAATACCATCTGGAATATTAAATAAAGGTACTGTTGCTATAATTGGAAATGGTGTAGTAATTGATCCAAAAGTATTGATTGAAGAAATTAATAGTTTAAAAGAAAAAGGAAAAAGTGTTTCAAAACTTCGTATTAGTACAAAAGCTCATGTTATATTTCCATATCATATAGAAATGGATAAAATGTTAGAAGCTAATCGTGGTAAAGGAAAAATTGGAACAACGGCAAGAGGTATTGGTCCATGTTATTGTGATAAATATGAAAGATGTGGAATTAGAATAGAAGATTTATATAGTGATAAATTTTATGATAAATTAAAAATTAATATCGAGAATAAAAATAAATTATTTAAATTATATGGATTTCCGGAAGTTGATTTAGAATCAATTTATAAAGATTATATGAAATATGCTAAAACAATAAAAAAATATGTTTGTGATACAACTATCTTAGTTCAAGATTTAATTAAAAAAAATAAAAAAATAATTGTTGAAGGAGCCCAAGCTACATTATTAGATATAGATTTTGGTTCTTATCCATATGTTACTAGTAGTAATCCAACAATTGGTGGTATAATATCAGGGTCTGGTATTAATGCTCATCAAATTGGAGAAGTAATTGGTGTTATGAAAGCATATTCTTCAAGAGTAGGTGAAGGACCATATGTTACAGAACTAAAAAATAGTATAGGAGATAATATAAGAGAACTTGGTCATGAATATGGAGCAACTACGAAAAGACCAAGAAGATGTGGGTATTTAGATTTAGTTGCACTTCGTTATGCTGTTTTGGTTAATGGAATAACATCACTTTGTATGAATCACTTAGATACTATTGGAAAACTTGATACTTTTAAACTATGTGTTGCTTATAAAAAAGATGGGGTTGAGACTAAAGACTTTACAACAAATGAAGAAATTCTTTTAAATAGTAAACCGGTATATAAAACATTTAAAGGTAATTTTGGAGATATTTCTAAAATTAGAAAATATGAAGATTTACCAAATGATGCTAAAAAATATATTGAAACTATAGAAGAATATGTTGGCATTCCAATTAAATATATTGGAGTAGGAGCTGGAAGAGAGGAAATGATAGTAAGATGAAAAAATATTTAATTATAGTAATTATGTTAATGATTTTTGTAACAGGTTGTTCTTTTAAAGATCTATTTGTTAAAGAAAATAAAAAAGAAGAATTATTAAGTGGTAAAATCAATGTTCAAATTGATGTAAAAGATTATGGAATAATAAAATTAGAACTTGATGCTGATACAGCACCAATTACTGTTACTAACTTTGTTAATCTTGTAAATGATAAATTTTATGATGGATTAACTTTCCATAGAATTATTAATGATTTTATGATTCAAGGTGGAGATCCAGATCATAATGGAAATGGTGGAAGTGATAAAAAAATTAAGGGAGAATTTTCTTCTAATGGAGTAAAAAATGATATTTCTCATGTAAGAGGAGTTATATCAATGGCAAGAAGTAATGATCCTAATAGTGCATCAAGCCAATTCTTTATTATGCATAAAGATTATACTAGTTTAGATGGTAATTATGCAGCATTTGGACATGTTACTGAAGGAATAGAAGTTGTTGATAAAATAGAAGAAAAAATCGCTCCACTTGCTATTGATGATAATGGAACAATTTCTTTTGAATCACAACCAGTTATAAGTTCTATAAGAGTAATTGAAAATGAGTAATCCTTATTTATATGATAAAGATGGTAATAAAATTGATTTTTCTAATTTTGTAGCTATAAATGAAGGTATGTGTGGTAAAATATATCGAAATAATGATAAAGTTCTAAAAGTATATAAGGTTGAATGTAAAAATGCCTTTAAAATAAGTAAAAAGGTTTTTGATTTATTAAAGCAAATAAATTCACCTAATATGATTCGTTTATATGATTATTTATTTCAATATGATTCAAGATTTAATAAATTTCTTTCTCCAGATGCTTATACTATGGAGTATATAAAACCTGATAATATAGATCTATTAATGGCGGAAAGAGAATATGTTTTGGATACAGTTCGTGATTTAGAAAAACTTTGTGAGATACTAGCTAAACATAATGTTAGAATACATGATTCTCATTATTCAAATATTATTTTTAATAAAAATGGTGGAATACTTATAGATCCAGATACTTATACAACTGGTTTTATAAAATCATATGAAGCTGCTCTTTTAAATAATAAAAAAGAATTATTATATTTTATAAAAAGTAAATTATCTCATGACTATAAAAATCATGAAGATAATGATAATCTAGAGTATTATAATTTAAATCGATTATTATATCATCTAAATATAGTTAATAATATGGTAACAGATGAAATAAAAAGATTATTTACTGAAAAAAATTTATATGAAAGTTTAAAGAAAAATTTATAAAATTAATTATAAATTTTTTTATTTACAATAATTTTAAAATAATATATAATTAATATGAAAGTAGAAGATAAATATGAAAAATAAAAAACTATTATTATTAATTATATTATTTTTAGTATGTATTGGATTATTTGGAATATCATATTCAATGTATACATATGCAAGATTTGGAACAACTAATTCTAAACAATTAGTAGGAGATATTTATATGCATTATACTGAATCTAATGCATTAACATTAGAGAATGCTTTACCAAGTGATAATTATCAAGAGGGAAAGTTTTTTCAGTTTACAATTGATGGAAAAAATACAAATACAAAATATGATATATGGTATGATATATCACTAGATCATGGAGATGTACCAAATGGAAAAACAGAATCTAATAGAATATTAGATAAGTTTTTAAAATTTAGATTAGTTGAAATAATAGATAATAATGAAGAAGAAATATTTACCAATAAAAGTTATAGTGATTTAACAAATAAAAGAATTTATGTAAATACAATATTAAAGAATACAACAACAGAAATAATTCATACCTATAGACTATATATGTGGATAGGAAATAATGTAGTAATAGGAAATATTGATGAAGATTATACAGATGAAGAATGGGTAAATTTATTTGCATCAATAAAAGTAAATGTAACTGGAGATTTCACAGAAAAAGAATTAGAAATAGATGATCTATGTTTTGAAAGAGAAGAATCAAATAATAATATTATAATAACAGGATATGATAAGAGTTGTGGAACAGTAGTACCAATACCAACAACTTTAGATAATAAAAATGTAACAGAAATAAAAGAAGGAGCATTTTCAAGTTCATTACTAACTAATGTAGAAATACCAAATACTGTAACTAAGATAGAAAAGAATACCTTTAATGATAATAATATAACAGCAGTAACGATTCCAAATACAGTTACTTATTTATCTTGTTATGCTTTTGATAAAGATGTAATAATAACTAAAGATAATAGTTTAACATGTACAAATGATGAAACAAAATTAACTAAGATAATGGCTTATAATTCTGAACTTGATACGGGTATTAAATTTTATGAAGTAAATGGTACCACAAACGGTAATGGATTATATTTAAGAGAACCAACAAAGAATGATACTAATCCAATTTATTATTATCGAGGTAATATAAATAACAACAATGTTTTATATGGAAACTTTTGTTGGAAGATTGTAAGAACTACCGAAACCGGAGGAACCAAGTTAATTTATAATGGAGCACCAACCAAAGTAGGTGATGAGTATCAGTGCCTTAATACAACGGGAGATGCGACTCAATTATCGGGAACAACAGCATATAGCTCTAGTTATAATAGTCCAGCTAGGGTAGGATACTCATATGGAACTCTTTATAATTATCAAATAGAATATTATACAACGTCATTTCGTTTAAATAATAAAGGATTTGACTCATCAGCGACTCTATATTATTTTGCAGATGATGTAAGTTATGTAAGTAATAAATATACACTTGATTCAACTGCCGCTAAACCAGAAACGATTGATTCTAGTTTAGTCGGTAAATGGACAATTCAGAACTCTAGTAGTGCGACTGGTACATCAAGTTATGCGTATTACGTGTATGCAGTATCTGGAACCACTGCTTATATGTATCGAGTAACTGGTGGAAGTACAGATACAACACCTATAGATACTTTAAAGTTTTATATAGGAACTGGTTTTGCCTCTAATGGAACAAATTATGATTTAGCTAGTCCTCAAGAAGTATATTATAAAAATTGGTATAGTGTAAAGGGAAACTATGTAAGTAATGGTACTAATAAATATTATTTTTGTAGTGATGGAGCATCTAGTTGTGCAGAACCATTATATATAACAGCAACTGCTGATACTTCTATCACTTATATAAATTCAATTACAAAAAATTATAAGTTTTCCAAGAGCTTTACCTATAATGGAACAAATTATATCTTGGATGATGTAGATGAAAATTCAAATCCAATTAGTAAAATAATAAATTATGATGAATGGAGTAGCGAGTATCAAACAGGACTTAATAATGCTCATTACACTTGTTTAAATGCAAGTGGAACTTGTACCAGTATAAAATATATATATTATACAGAAAGTACTAGAGCATACTATATAATGATAAGTGATGGAAAAGGTGTTGAAGAAGCACTTAATGAAATGTTAAGTGATAACAGTAATACGAATGAACATCCATCAACGATTCAAACGAAAATTAATACCTGGTATGAATCGAATATCAAAGATAAATTTGATACCTATTTAGAGGATACCGAGTGGTGTAATGATAGAAGCACAACTATTTATAAAGGTGGCTGGAATCCAAATGGTGGTTCAACAACTGAATCAGATTTAACAGGATATAAATTATATTTTGACGTTGTTTTAAGATATATTAATTCTAGTATATTTAAAACTCAAAATTACAGTATTTGGAAAACGAATACGCCAGTTCTTACTTGTAGTAATCCAAATGATAGATTAAGTGTCACAAGAGGACAAATAAAGTATCCAATTTCCTTACTAACTTATGATGAAGTGTCCCTTGCCGGAGGAGTATTTGGAATCGGTAACTCAAATTATTATTTATATAACAATAGATATTATTGGCTTCTGTCGCCCGACGATTTCTATTATAGCTATGCAAATGTAGGTGGTGTTTATTCCGGGGGTGCTCTGAATTTCTTTAATGTGGATAGTAGTAACGGTGCGCGTCCTGCGATTTCACTTAAACCTGGAACGGTGATTCTAAAAGGAAATGGAGAAAGTACATCACCTTATGTAATAACAGAATATGAGGAGTAGATTAAGATAAAATCTTTTTAATATGTTTTATATGTCTTATTGTTGTTATAAAAATATTAATTCCAGAAGAAATTATTAATGAATAAATACCAATATTTGGAATAAAACATAAAATAACTAAAAAGATAGTTTTAAAAAGTATTCCTATAAAATTATCATACATCATTAAGTTAGAATTATTAGTTCCTTGTAAAAATACAGAAAGTGGTGATTCTAAATAATATAGTAAGAATACTATAGACATTATTTTTATATAACTTGATCCTTTGGTTGTTTTATAAAGAATTTGTAAAAATAAATTAGGATTAATAAAAATAATTATAGTAAATAATAATCCAATTATTAAAGAAATTAAAATAGCTTCTTTTAATTTCTTTTTTATATTGTTAATATTTCCTTTAGAATATTCTTTAGATATTATTGGTAATAATGCACTTGATATAGCACCAGTAAAGAATCCTGGAAGTAATAATATTGGCATAACTAAACCATTTATAATACCATATTCAGTTGTTATATAATTTATGGTATATCCATTTCTTGTTAAGAAATAAGTTAAAATAATTGGCTCAAAAAAATAAGATATAGTTCCAATTATTCTAGTTAAAGTAGTTGGAAGAGATGTATCTAAAACATTTTTAGAAGATTTAATACTTGGAATTAAATCTTTTTTTTCTATAGTAAATTTTTTAGGTAAAAAGAAGATTAATACAATAGAAGAAATAAGTTCTGATAATACATTTATTAATATTAAACTAGTTGTTGTAAAAACTAAACCTTTATCTATAATATTTGGAAGTATTAAAATCATAAATAAAAGTCTTACTATTTGTTCAGATAAATTACTAACAACATGAGGAATCATTTTTTCTTTACCAAAAAAGAAACCTCTTAGAATACTTGATAAAGAATCAAAAGGAAGAACTAAAGAAATAGCTAAAATAGGAAAGTAGGCGTTTTCATTTTTTAATAAATTAATAGCAATAAATTTACTTGAAAATATTAAAAAGATAATTAATAAAATATTAATAATTATAGAAATAGGAAGAATAGAAAATAATATTTTTTTACTACTATCTTTATTTTCTGAAACAACTTTAGATATTCCAGTAGAGAATCCTAATTGACTTATAGCCATCATTAAAGAAAATGTTGGCATAATTAACATATATAAACTTATTATTTCTAAATTAGAGTTTCTTGTCATTATTATTCTAATTAAGATACCTAATATTTTAGTAATTAATCCACCAATCATTAAAATAATAGTACTTTTAAAAAATGATTCTTTCATAATAAAAATATATTTATTTTTTTAAAAAAATATGATAACATATTAATGTATAGAGTAAAGGAGATTATATGAAAAAAATAGTTGTAGCAGGTGGTGGGGTACTTGGTAGTCAAATAGCTTTTCAAACAGCATATTCAAATTTTGATGTAACTATACTAATTAGTAAATTTGATAAGGAAGAGGATGTTAGAAAAAGATTAAAAAATATTTTAGATACTTATTTAAAACTAATTAATTTTATGAACACTAAAAGAGGAAGAAAAGATGAAAACTGGATTAGAGGTATAGCAGATAAAGATAGTTTTGTAAAAAGAGATTGTGTAAAAAGAGCAAAGAAAGCTTATGATAATATTAAAATAGAATTAGATCAAGGTATAGCTTTAAAAGATTCTGATTTATTAATTGAATCTATTACTGAAAATTTTGAAGTTAAAAAAGCTTTTTATGAAGAAATAGCAGAAAAACTTCCAGAAAAAACAATAATTGTTACTAATTCATCAACGTTACTTCCATCTAAACTTGCGAAATTTACAGGTAGAGAAGAAAAGTATTTAGCACTTCATTTTGCTAATTTAATATGGAAAAATAATATTGCAGAAGTAATGGGACATAGTGAAACAAAAGATAAATATTTTAAAGAAGTAGTTAAGTTTGCTAAAGATATTCATATGATACCACTTGCAGCAAGAGAAGAAAAATCAGGATATATCTTAAATTCAATGTTAGTTCCGTTCTTACTTTCTGCAATGGATTTAGTTGCAAATGGGGTATCTGATCCAGAAACTATAGATAAAGCTTGGACTTTAGGTACAGGAGCTCCAGAAGGACCATTTAAAATATTAGATGTAGTAGGTCTTGAAACTGCTAAAAATATTGTCTTACAATATCAAAAAGTTCCTAATTTATTTGATCCACTTTTAAAGAAAATGATGTTACCATATAATTTTGATGGAATGTTAGAAATATTAAATAAATATATTAAAAAAGGAAAACTTGGTAAATCAACGGGAGAAGGATTTTATAAATATAACGATAAGAACTAATATAAAAAAATATTAGTTTTTATTTTAAAAAAAATTTCTATTTTAGAAAAAATATGATATACTTATACAGTAAGGAAGTGTTAATATGAAAATAATACAAATTATAATACTTGGAATAGTTCAAGGAATAGCAGAATTTTTACCTATATCATCAAGTGCTCATTTAATTATATTTAGAGATATATTTGGAATAGGGAAGTTTTTAGTAGATCAATATGAAATGAGTTTTGATATTGCTCTTCATTTTGGAACTTTACTTGCTATACTTGTCTTCTTTTTTAAAGACTTTTTAAGAATGTTTAAAGATGGATTTACTAAAGGATTTAAAACAACAGATGGTAAATTACTTTGGTATATTGTTTTTGCTACTATACCAGCTGCCGTTGTAGGAGTTTTATTTGAAGATAAAGTAGATGAACTTGTTAGAACAAATTATGTTCTTATTTGTGCAGCTTTATCAATAATGGGTATTATTATTTATTTAGCAGATAAATATAGTGATCAAACAAAAACATTTAAAGAAATGCGTTTAAAAGATGCAATAATAATTGGATGTAGTCAAGTATTTGCTTTAATTCCAGGATTTTCAAGAAGTGGAACTACTATTGCAGCATCAAGATTTTTAAAAGTTAATCGTCGTGAAGCAGCTAAATTTTCATTTTATATGTCTGCACCAGTAGTAGCAGGAGCGGTATTTATTAAAATAGTTAAAGGAGATATGATTTCTTTAATTACTTACAATCCAGCATCATTTGTTATTGGAGTATTAGTTTCATTTGTTTTTGGACTTTTATGTATTAAATATTTATTAAGATATCTTAAATCTCATGATTATAATGTTTTTATGTGGTATAGATTTGGTATATCATTATTAGCACTATTAGTTTTATTAATTAAAGGTGTATAATGAAAATTAATAATAAATTATTAACATATTTATTAATTGGTTTATCAGTATTTGTTTTAGCACTTGGAGGAATATATTTTTTTGTAATAGATAATAAACCCCAATCAGAGATTAATTTAAATGAAATAGAATCATTAAGATTAATTGGTAGTGAAGAAATAACGATTAAACAAGGGGAACCTTATTATGAAAGAGGTTGCTATGCAATAACTAAAGGCGGAGAAATAAAAAGTGATGTTGTTGAAATAACACCAAGTGATATAGATACTAGTATTCCTGGAGAATATTATATTAGTTATACTAGTGGTTCTAAACTTATTAAAAGAAAAGTTATTGTACTAGAAAAAGATGAAAATGATGATAAACAAGACTTAACATTAGAATTAATTGGTGACTCCGAGATTACTTTGACAGTTGGTGAAGAATATAAGGAATTAGGTTATAAAGCAACTGATTCTAAAGAAGGAGATCTAACTAATAATGTTAAAGTAACCGGAGAGATTAAAACAACCAAATCCGGAACATATTACCTTTTATATACAGTAACTAATACTAAAGGTGATAAAGTTACTCAAAAAAGAACTATTATTGTTAAAGATAAAGAAGTAGAAAAAGAAACCGAAAATTTGTATGCAGAAATTCAAAAGAAAGTTGTTTCCGATGGAGTAGAAATAAGAATCGCTGTTACAGGTAATGATTTTTCTTATATTAAATTACCTGATAATACTATTTCTAAAAATATTAATACAACGTATAAAGTTAAAGAAAATGGTACATATAAATTTATAATATATGATAAAAATAATAATTATTTATCAAGAGAAATTACTGTTAATGAGATAAAAAAGGGAGAAAGTGATACAGAACCACCAAGAGGAAGCTGTGTTGCAACTAATAAAAATGGTAAAGCAAATATTGTAGTAGTTGCAGAAGATAAATCAGGAATTTCTAAATATGAGTATTATGGAAATAATAGTTTATTAACATCAACTACAAATACTAGTTATGTTGCTTCTTCTACTTATTCAAGTGTTTCTGTTAATGTATATGATAAGTATAATAATGTAAAGAAATTAACTTGTGTAATAGTTGCAGAAACAAAACCTGAGCAAACAACTCCAACTACTCCAACCCCAAGTCCAGAACCAGTAAAAAATGATTTTTTAGAGATGCATTTTATTATTTCAGGATATAATGATGATGCTATATTAATAAGAACAGGTAAGGCAACTATACTTATAGATAGTGGTAGAAAAGGTACAGAAAAAAAAGTATTACCTTATTTAGATGGATTAGGAATAAAAACAATAGATGCTATAATTGGTTCACATCCACATTATAATCATATTCAAACTCAAGGAGCAGTTATAGATAAATATAAAGTTTTAAAAAGTTATTATCCAGTTGATTTAAATACTTGTGTTTCTAAAAATTATTGTGAAAGTGAAGATATAAAATATGTACTTGATGCTATAAAGAAAAAAAATATTCCAATGGTAGTAACTACTGCTGGAAATAAATATACGATAGGAGATATGACTTTATATTTTATTGGACCATATAAATTAAATAGTACAGCAACATATAAACAAAATAATAATTCGGGATTATTTATTTTAAAATATAAAAATAATACATTTATGTTTACAGGAGATGCTGGTACTGATACATTAAATTATAATAAGGTTATATCATATGCTAATAAACTTGGTATATCATTAAAAGTAGATATGCTTAAATATCCTCATCATGGGAATGCAAATTTAGATACAGCACTTGTTAATGCTATGAAACCTAAATATGCTATTGTACCTAATTATAAATATGGTAGTAAATTTAATAGTTCAGGAAAGAGTAAATTAAAAAATGTTGGTACTACTATTTATCAACAAGCAACAGATGGAAATATTGTTTTAATTAGTGATGGAAATAATATAACTGTCAAAAAGAATCAATCAGCAAATAGTTATAAAAGATAGTAGAATTAATATAAAAAATGTTATATAATTAAAGAGGTGATTACATGGAAAAGTATATTATAATTGGAATAGTATTATTAATAGTTTTAGTAGCAGTTTTAAAATCAATGAAAAAAGATGCTAGACTTGAAATTAATAAATTAATTGATTATTTAGGTGGAAAAGATAATATAGTATCAAGTGATTTTAATTTATCAAGGTTTGTTGTTACTTTAAGAGATTCATCTAAAGTTAATAAAGAAGCTATTCAAAAGTTAGGAGCTAAAGGAATAGTAGAAATAGATAATCAATTAAAAATAATACTTGGAAATAATTCTAAAGCATTAAAAAAATATATAGATGATATGAAGAAATAATTCATATCATTTTTAATTGACAAATAACTTATAAAAATATAAAATTATATTAGGTGATAATAGTGAAGAGTAAGAAAATAATAATAGCAGTATTAATATCTTTATTAGTAATAGGATTAATAGGAATAACTTTTGCAGCATATACTTATACAAGAAATGGTACAGTAAATTCTAAACAATTAGTTGGAGATATTTATATGCATTATACTGAGTCTAATACACTAACTCTTTCTAATGCAATGCCAAGAAGTAGCTATATTCCGAATAATTATTTTGAATTTACAATAGATGGAAAGAATACAAATTCAAAATATGATATTTATTATGATATAAATCTATTACATGGAGATGTACCAGATGGTAAAACAGAAAGTAATAGAATACTGGATAAATTTATAAAATTTAGACTTACTGAATTTGTAGAAAATGAAACTACTCATGAGCTTGTTGAAACTGAAATATTTACAAATAAATCATACTCTGATTTATCAAGTGCTAAAAGAATTCATGTAGATACAATTTCAAAGAATACTATGTCTGAAGTAACACATAGATATAGACTATATATGTGGATATCAAATGATGTAGTAATAGGAAACTCTGAAAACCCTGATAAAGATTATGACCAGAGTGTTTGGAATAATTTATTTGCAAGTATTAAAGTAAGAGCAACAGGAGACTTTGAAGAGAAAGAAGTAACAACAGATGCAAGTTGTTTTACAACTGGATTAACTTATGCTAATGCATCGTTAAATACAAATATGACAAGTGGAGAGTTACAAGCATGCGTTGATTTTGTTAGTGAATGGGAATGGGATACAGAAGAAACAGCAGAAGCATTTTGTAATGGAACAGGAACCAATCGAGGATATACTTTTCAGGAAATATTAGATATGGGTAAGGAAGGTTTTTCTTCAGAACAATTAGCATATTTTCAAGAGCATAATATAATAAGTGGTGAAGCAGGTGTATTAATCGCTGGATACAACTCATCGTGTGAAAAAGAAGTGGTAATACCAAGTAGATTATCTTATACAAAATTTAGTAATGCAACTTTAAATACAAATATGACAAGTGAAGAGTTACAAGCATGTGTTGATTATCTAACAGATCGATGGGGAGAAGAAGAAGAAGGAAATACTGTTGATGTAGGAGAAACATACCAAGCATTTTGTAATGGAACGGGAACAAATAGAGGAGAAACTTTTCAACAAACTTTAGATAATAATTGGTTTTATTCAGAAGAATTAGCATATTTTGAAGAACATAATATAATAAGTGCGACGCAAAGTACAAATACTTATCCTGTAACAACAATAGGAAATTATGCTTTTTCTAATAATCAATTAATAAGTGTCTCAATACCAAATAGTGTCACAACAATAGGAGATGAGGCTTTTAGTTCTAATCAATTAACAAGTATTGAGATACCAAATAGTGTCACAATAATAGGAAATCGTGCTTTTGATGATAATCAATTAACAAGTGTAACAATAGGAAATGGAATAACTTCAATAGAAATAAATGCTTTTTCTAAATCAAATGATAGTAATCCAAATCTTACAAGTATAGCTATAGATAAATCATGTAATGATATAAAAAATAATTTGAAGTATAATGGTACTAATTATTATCCATGGTTATCGTATCGTAGTCCATATACTGGTGTTGGTGGAGTTACAGTATTTGGAAGTGGAAATGAAGTATGTGATGAAATTCCTGATGCAGAAGCATAATAATTATTAAAAATATAATAATATAAAAGTAAGTATATATTAGTAAAAGGGTTCTCCGAAATTGAGTGGGAAATAAAATAGTGTTGTTTTCGAAATTGACTGGGGAACAATTATAGTTTTTTTTCGAAAATGAGTGGGGAAAAATAAAATTCATATTCGAAATTGAGTGGGAAAGAAACAAGTGTTTCTTTTCTTCTTTTTTTTGTGCCATACTTTATATGTGATAAAGAATATCACAGAAGGAGGAACTGAGTATGACAGATACTCAAATGGTTAAGAAGCTAGTAACTTTAGAACCTGATTTAGATATTTTAAATATAGAGGAGGTAAAAATTAAAGGGAAAATATCAAAAGTAATTCATGTTTCGAATGGTAAAAAAAGAGTTAGATGCACTTATTGTAATAAATATACGAGAAATATACACGATAAGTTAAAACCAATAACCATAAAATATTTGGATATAGCTGGTTATACAACATATTTAAAGGTGTATAAAAGAAGATTTAATTGTCCTAATTGTAGTAAAAGATTCACAGAAGAGAATTTTATAAATGGAAATAAAAAAACAATGAGTTACAAATTAGAACAAAAAATATTAATGAATTTAAGAAATTATAATCTATCACTAACATATATAGCAGAGCACAATAATGTAAGTGATAATACAATAAGAAATGTGTTAAAAAAATATATGAAGAATTATCCAAAACATGTAAGAACATTACCAAGTGTAGTATCATTTGATGAGTTTAAAGGAGATACTAAAAATGGTAAATATGCATTTATAATAAATGACTTATTACATAAAAAAACAATTGATATATTACCAAACAGAAAAAAAAGAACTAATTCGAAACTTTACGTATGTAGAAAATAGGTCTTCGGTTCAGTACATAGTTTCGGATATGTACGAACCATATTTATTGGTAACAACAATAATGTTTCCAAATGCAAAATATGTTGTTGACTGCTTCCATTATACCAAATATATCATGGAAGCGTTAGATGATATTAGAATTAGATTACAAAAAGAACATGTGAAAGATCAAAAGAATATAAATTATTGAAGAATAAAAAGAATATATCTTTGTTAAGAAAATATAGTAATGATATAAGTTGGTGGGTAGAACAGGAAAGATATAGAAATGGACATATGGTTAGAGTATTGCCTGGCGATATTATTCAAGAACTAGTTGCAATATATGATGATTTAAGAAGAGGTTATCAATTAAAAAAATTGTTTTTAGATATAATACATCATTCTGAATTAAATGATGTAAAAAGACAATTATTATGTTGGATAGATTTATGTAGAGAATCAAAGATAGAAGAAATGATAGAAGCATCAAATACAATAGATAATTGGTTAGAATATATAGTAAATTCATTTATTGATAAAAGGCTAGCGAATGGGTTTACAGAGGGATTAAATAATAAAATAAAAGTAATAAAAAGAATAGGATTTGGATATAAAACATTCAGTTTTTTTAGACTAAGATTATTATATATTTTAAACAGTAAAAAAATTAAAAAAAGTAATTCTAGAAAAAATAAAAATAGTAAAAATTAAAAATAATAAAAAATAGCATATAAATTTTTTTATAATTAAAATGCTATTTTTTTCTATATCCTATAAGAGTTTAGTCTTAAAACTACTCCCCACTCAATTTCGAAGAGCCATTTTTTCTTTTTCGACAAAATTCTCCAAATTATGACAATAAAATATGTAATAATACAATTGGTGATTATATGAAAGTAGTAATAAGTTTAATAATTATTATATTACCAATTACATTATATTTACTTAATATTGCATATAATAATAATTATAATAAAAATAATAATTATTTACCAATTATCTTAATACTTGAAATATTATTATTTATATATTTTAGAAATGATACTAAATCATTAATATTAATAAATGTTCCACTCTTGATATCATATTTAAAAAGATATGAATTAACAAGTATATTAATATCTATTATATTAGTATTATATTATGTTTTATTTTTTAAATATAATTATTATTTTATATTCTTTGAATATGTTCTTTACTATGTAATATATCTTATTTTTAATACTAAGTCTTTAAAGATAAATTTATTATTATATATATTTATATTTATTAAAAGTATGATATTATCTATCGAAATATTTTATTTTAATTATAATAATAATTTATTTATTATTAATATAATTAATATATTAATAATTATGTTTGTATTTTATATTTGTTGTTACTATATAATTTTATTTTTATTGAGAGGAGAAGAAATAATGAATTTAAATACAGCAATGAAAGAATTAGAAAGGGAAAAAGTATTAAGAACATCTTTATTTAAATTAACTCATGAAATAAAGAATCCTTTAGCAGTTTGTAAAGGTTATTTAGATATGTTAGATATAAAAGATAATAATAAAATAAATAAATATATTCCAATAATAAAAGGGGAAATAAATAGAACATTAACTATGATGGATGATTATTTAGATTATACTAAAATAAAAATAAATAAAGATTTATCAGATATTTATATGTTATTAGAAGAAGTAATAGATTCTTTAAATTTATATTTTAAAGAACATAGTATAAATTTTATTAATAATATTCCAGATTCGGAATTATATTTAAATATAGATTATAATAGAATAAAACAAGTAATAATAAATATATTAAAGAATGCTAGTGAAGCTAAAGATATTAATAAAGATAAAATGATAATTAAAATAAATACTAAAGTATTAAAAAATAAATTTCTAATTATTATAGAAGATAATGGTATAGGAATGGATAATGATACTTTAAATAATGTTTGTAATTTGTTTTTTACAACAAAAAGAAATGGAACTGGTTTAGGTACTAGTTTATCAAAAGAAATAATTGAACTACATAATGGTACTATAAAATATGAATCAGAATTAAATATAGGTACTAAAGTTATAATTAGTTTACCAATTGAGAATATTTATTAATTTGTTAATTGCACAACAAAATCAGATAATCCTAATTCAGATTATTAAAGAGCTTTAATTGACAGAGAATTAATATATACCAATATAAGTCCTCAACTGATTGATGAATGGCAATCAATTGAACAAATATGGGATGATGTTAGAACAAAATGTGATGAAGATGGTAAAAAGGGGAAATTTATTTTAACGGGTTCATCTGTACTAGTAGATTCAGAAGGTTTAGTTTCATTAAAGAATTTATTTGATTATTTATAGAATATGAATTATAATTAATTTATGAATTTTATTAATAAATTAATGAATTTAAGAAAGAGTGATTGAATGAATACTTTAAATATTGTTTTATATGAACCAGAAATTCCTACTAATACTGGTAATATTATGAGAACTTGTGTTGCAACTAATACTAAACTTCATTTAATAGAACCATTAGGTTTTAAATTAGATGAAGCTAGTATTAAAAGAAGTGGAGTTAATTATATAGATAAATTAGAATATTATGTATATAAAGATTTTTCCGAGTTTAAAAAGAAGAATAAAGGAACTTATTATTATTTTACTAGATATGGTCATAAACCTCATACTAGTTTCGATTATAAAAAGAGTTATCTTGATGGAGATATTTATTTAATATTTGGTAAAGAATCAACTGGTATACCAAGAGAAATACTTGCTAAAGATTTAGAACATTGTATGAGAATTCCAATGACTAGTAATGTACGTAGTCTTAATTTATCTAATTGTTGCGCTATAGTTATTTATGAAGTACTTCGTCAACTTGATTATTTAGATCTACTACGAGAAGAACCTCATAAAAGTAAGAATTTTATTATTGATGGAATAGATCATCAATAATTTTTTTATAAAAAATATTGATAATATAAATAAATATGATATACTTATAATAAGGACGTGAATTATGAAAATATTTAGAATGATTTTATATATCTTTATGATGATATTAGGTTTGGTTGTTGTTTATTTTGTTAATGGTATTTGTTTTTATAGAACTCATAAAACAATAGAAGAAGTAACTATTAAACTAATAGATGCTAATGTAGTTGATGAGAAATATAATAATAAATATGTTATGCTTGCTGATAAAGTTAGTGGTATAGTTATGGATACAGATTTCTATATATCTACTAATGCCTTAGGACTTGAAAGAGTAGTTCGTAAATGGGATGGTTCCAATTGGAATTTAGTAGAAAACAATCAAGAAAAGTATTATACCAAAATATTTAATTCTCTTTCTATTAAAGTAGGTAGATATACTTTAATAAATTATCAAAATGAAGAGAATTTTAATAAGCTACGTTATGGAAATAATAATGGTAATATGAATCATATTGATTTAAAAGATATCGTATTACCTGATAATTATAAAATTATTAAGAATGAATTACCTTTTTCTGTTCCATTAATAGAAAATGATAATATATCTTTTTATATTACTAATAGTGCTAATGTAAGTAATCCAGCAAATGGAGATATTGTTATTTATTATCATCCATTATTTCCTTTAGGTCATGAAGAAATAATTATTGAAGGAGAGATAATTAATAATAATGAAATAGATTTATCTAAGGATACTTATTATCGTTTTGTTGATAATGGAATAACATTAACTAAAGCTGAATTGCTAAAATCATATGATTATTATAAAACAGTTTATATTTATATAGCTTTAATTATTTCTATTATAGGATTTATGATTATTTGCTTTAGTATACACAAATTTTTATCTATTAAAAATAAATATAGTGAAATAAGAAAATACGAAATAGTTATAATATCTATTATATTTGGATTAATTGTTCCTTTTTTACTTTATACTTTTACTTAAAAGGATTTTTAATCCTTTTTTTTGACAAAAAAGATATTTTATGATAGAATATTCAGCTTGAAAAGAGGGTTAGGATGAATAATCTAAAAAAAGTACTTAGTGCTTTAGTAACGTGTGTTATGTTACTTCCAGGGGTATCTGGAAAAGCAGTTTTTAAGTCATCTAATGATAATGTTGTTACAACTCATAAAGTAAATGTATATGATTGGGATAGTTTAGATGGTCGTATTATTGGTACAATTGATGTTAATGAAGATTTATATCGATTTATAAGTGGTGATAACTTAGATTTGATTAATTACAATAATCACTTAGGTTTTATCGAAAAAAATGGTATTAGAAGTGTTTCTTTTTCAAGTGATGATACTCAGTATAAAAAGATTTCTGAATTAGGTTATACTACTAAAGAAGTAAATTTAAGAAGTTATCCGGATATTAATTCCAAAGTAATTCAAGTACTTAAAGCTGGTGAAGTAGTTGATGGTATTGCTATTACTAATACAGGTTGGGCTTTAGTAAGATATCAAGATACAATTGGATTTATTTCTAGTAATTATATTAATAAATTGGATTTTAATAAATTAGAAGAACAAGTTAATAATTTACCTCAAATAAAAAAGATGGTTGTTGCTTTAAAAGATGTTAATGTTAGACATGAACCTAATATTAATAGTGAAACTTATGGAATATTAAAATCAGGTAAAATGTTAACATCTCTTGGTTCTTATGATTCAGAATGGTTAATGGTAACTAATGGAACAGATATTGGATATATTTCTAAAAAGTATGCCAAAGAAAAGATAATAATTGATGGAGTATGTTATAAACATGTATATATGTGTGATGATACTAATGGATATAATAATCCTTTTGGGGAAGTAGTTGGAATTATTCCAAAGTATGAAGTTGGATTTGTCTATGGAGAAACTGATTTTTATTATTTAGTTGAAATAGAAGGAAAAGTAGGTTTTGTAAAAAAATCTGATGTAAAAGAAATAGACGGAAAACATGTTATAGTTGATATTAGTAGTCAAAAAATGTATTTATATGATAATTTAGCTTTAATATTATCAAGTGATATTGTTAGTGGAAAGAATACTTCTCCAACAAATTTAGGAGTATATAAAATATATTCTAAAGAAGTTAATAAAACCTTAATTGGCCCTGATTATGAATCATTTGTTAAATACTGGATGCCGTTTAATGGTGGAGAAGGATTACATGATGCTTCTTGGAGACATAAATTTGGTGGATCTATTTATGAAAAAAAAGGAAGTCATGGATGTGTTAATTTACCAGAAAAAATAGCAGCAGAAGTTTATGATAATGTTGGAGTTGGAACTAAAGTTATTGTTAAAAAATAAAAAATATTGTAATTGTTATTTGCAATATTTTTTTTTTATTGTATAATAATTATAGAATGGAGTTATTATGAAATATGATGATTTAATTGAACAAAATAGACTTGAAGAACTTGCTAATATTAATTTTATTCATGAATTATTGGAATATAAATATAATGATAAATATTTAATAGAGTATTTATTAGAGAAAAATATTCATAGTAAAAGAATGGATGAATATATTGTTTATCATAGTGATTTAGCTTTTTATTATTATAAATATAATATTATTGAACCATTAATGTTTTGTTCTTTAAAAGTATTATTAACATATTATAATAATGATATATTATTAGATTTGTTGCTTGATAAATTAGATGATCATAACAAGATAGTTTTATATAATAATATTAGAAGAATTAGTTTTAGTGAATATTCTAAATTAGAAAGAGAAATTATAGATATTTATTTTCATCATGGTATAGTATTAAATCCTATCTATATATCAACTAGAACAAAAGATATAGATTATAAAGTTTCTTTAAAAGAACAAAAATTATTAGATGACTTTTTATTTTTGTTTAAAGATAGTGATTATGAAATAATACAATTTATAGTTCAAGATTTTAAAAGAAATTTAGGAATAAATCATGATAGAACAGTAAATGATATAAAAAAGATAATAGATTATAAAAAGAATAATCCTAACTTTAAATTTAAAACTAGTAGACAAGGTAAAGGTAGTTTTTCTAAAGATCAAGATGAATTAAAAACTAATAATAATTCTTTAATATTTAGTCATGAATTAAGTCATTTGTTATTTCAAGAATATGAAAAAGATGATAAAACAATTTCTGAATATGAAAATATTAGAATAAAAATTGATACTATAGATAATTATAAATCTATAAGAGAGTATATTAATAATTTTCATAAAATTTATAAAAAAGCTCATAAAAAATATGAATTATTATATTATAAATTAATTGAAGATAAATATGGAAAGATTGAAAATTACATAGAAAAATTATATATAGATATAAAAAATAATATGCCTGATATGATAGAATTATATAGTTCTGAAAAAGATACAACATTTTTTTCTTTTCTTACCGAATTAAATATTAAAGATGTTGTAAAGAATATAATTGATAATGAAAAAGAAGAATTTATTGCCGAAAAGAGAAATCAAGAATTTAAAGAGTTCTTAATGTTTGAAAACTTATTAGATGCTCTTTTAAATGGTAAAATATTTGATGATTTAAATAATGAATGTTTATCAGGACATGGATCGTTTTATTTTTTAAATGATAAGAATAATTCATTTGATGAATGTCTAGCTGATTATGAAGGATTAAGAAAAGTGAATAGTATATTTATTTATGCTATAAAAGATTTAATTGGTGAAGAAATAGTTGTATTTCTAGAAAATTATATAAAAAAGAATAGAGGAAGTTATGGAAGATAAAAAATATATGTTATTATTGACTATTTATAAAAAAATATTTAAAGATGATAAGGATATAATTCCTAATGAATGGTACAATGTTAAAGAATATAATTTAAAAATAAAAATATTAAAGGATTGTATTGATAATAAAATATTAATTACTAATAGTAAATATTATTACGATTTTAGATTAATTGCTTTAAATAGTTAAGATGTTTTATAAAAAATAGAAAAAAGAAAGGAATTGATATGAATTTATTAATACCAAAGATGTATCAAAAAGATGTTTATAGTATTGATTATGATAAATTAATTAAATTAGGTTATAAGGTTATTATTTTTGATTTAGATAATACAATTGGTAAAGTAAAAGATGATACTTGTGAAAAAGAGATGGTTGATTTTATTAATAATTTAAATAAAAAGATAAAAGTTGTTATTGCAAGTAATAGTTTAAAAAAAAGAGTACAATATTTTTGTAGAGAATTAGAATGCGATGTTATAGCTTTTTCTTTAAAACCTTCTTTAATTGCTTTAAGAAAAATAAAAAAAGAATATAATATTGAATATAATAAAATGGTTATTGTTGGAGATCAATTGCTTACTGATATATTAGTTGGTAATAGAAAAAATTTATTAACAATATTAGTTGATAAAAAAGGGAGAAAAGATTTTAAAATAACTAAGTTTAATCGTTACTTTGAAGATAAAATTAGAAAAAAATATAAGATTAAGAAAGGAGAATATTACTAATGAAAAAATGTTTAGGATGTGGTATAGAACTACAAAGTGATAATGTTTTAAATATAGGATATACTCCTAATTTAGATAATGATTATTGTATGAGATGTTTTAAAGTTAAAAATTATGGAGAAACAACTATAATAGATAAAAATGATGATGATTATATAGAAATATTAAAATCTCTTTCAAATAAAGAAGATTTAATTATATATGTTGTTGATATATTAAATATTAAAGAAAATTTAGAAGAGATAAGAGAATATATTTCTAATGATATTATTTTAGTATTGAATAAAAGAGATATTATACCTAGAAGTGTTAAAGATGATAAAATAATTAATTATTTAAATGCTAGATATGATTTTTTAGATATAGTAATTGTTAGCAGTTTAAATAATTATAATTTAGATTTATTAATATCAAAAATTTATAAATATAAGAAAAGTAATAGTGTTTATTTTATTGGAGAAACTAATGCTGGTAAAAGTAGTTTAATTAATAAAATAGTAGGTAATTATAGTGATAAAGAATCTAATATAACAGAATCTTTTATGCCAGAGACTACTCTTGATAAAATAAAAATTAAATTAAATGATGAATTAACTATTATAGATACTCCAGGAATTGTAGATAGACAAAATATTATTAATTATGTAGATAAGAAGTATTATAAATTATTAAATACTAAAAAAGAAATTAAACCTAAAACTTATCAAATAGTTAAAAATCAAAGTATTATTGTAGGAGATTTTCTAAGAATAGATTATTTAGATGGAGATAGAAATAGTTTTACTTTATATGTTCCTAATGGTATTAAAATAAAAAGAATTAATTCTAGACACAATAATTTAAAAGATTTAGCATATCAGGAATATGATTTAAAATTTGGAGAAGATATAGTTATATATGGACTTGGATTTATAAAAGCAGTTATTAATGGTAAAGTAGGTATTTATTTAAATAAAGATGTTAAAATTTATTTAAGAAAAAATATTATTTAAATTACTTGCTATTTTATGAAAAAAAGGATAGAATATGATTAGAAAGAAGGGATAGTATGGAAAATGAAATTTTAGATGATTTAGAAAACAATTTAAATAAAAGTATTGAATCATTAGATACTAGATTAAAGAAAATAAGTGCTGGTAGAGCTAATCCTGCTATACTTGATGGAGTAATGGTTGAATATTATGGAAGTCCAACTCCTTTAAAAAGTTTAGTAACTATTTCAATACCAGAAGCAAGACAATTGATGTTAAAACCATTTGATAAGTCTAGTTTATCAAGTATAGAGAAAGCTATTTTTGAAGCAGATATTGGTTATACTCCTAATAATGATGGAGAGTGTATTAGAATAATTATTCCAGCGTTAACGGAAGATAGAAGAAAAGAATTAGTTAAATTAGCTAAAAGTGAATGTGAAGAATGTAAGGTTTCTATAAGAAATAATCGTCATGATGCAATAGAATTATTGAAAGAAACTGATCTTCCAGAAGATATAGAAAAGAGAACAGAAGAAAGAATTCAAGAATTAGTTAATAAATATAATAAACTTGTTGAGGAAAAATTAGAAGAAAAAACGAAAGATTTAATGACTGTATAGTCTTAAATTCTTTTTTTTTCGAAAAAAGTCTTGTTTTTTTTGAAAATTTGTACTATACTAAAATAGTAAAATAAGATAGGAGGAAAAATGAGAAGTTTTACGAAGAGGATTTTGTCATTGGTATCTGTATTTATTCTATCTTTGTTTGTCTTTTTACCAATGATGAACGTAAAAGCTATTGATGCTATTAATAATGTTAGTATTAAAAGTAATGGTGAAATGAAATGGAATAATCATGAAACTGCTGATACTTATAAACTAGCTATTAATGGACAGGAAGTAGCGGTAACTAGTCCAGCTAATGTTATTAATGAAATTAATGCATTATGTGGGAATGGTTTAACATGTGAGGGGGGAAATAATTCAGGAACTTATACTTTGACTTTAAATGCTTATTCTGAAGAAACTAAAGTTGCTGAATGGACAGGAAGTGTAATATTTGATGGAGAGAAAATCACTAATCCATTAGGAGTACATGTTTTAACAATCCATACAGATGTTCAATCTTGTCATGTTGAATATAACTTACAAAATTATGATGATGGAGACACTTTAGAAATACCTGTAGGTGAAGAAGTAAGATTATATGGTAAAGCATCTCAAGGGTATGGCTACGTAGGTATGTCTACATCAGATACTACTATAACAGAAAATGGTAGTTTAGGTATAATAATAACTATGCCTGATAATGATGTAAATGTGTATTATAATTTTGCACCAACTTATGTCGTAACTTTTGAAACTGGTGAAGGTAGTGAAGTTCCAAGTCAAACAGTACTTCAAGGATTACATGCTACTGAACCAACAGCGCCAACTAGAACAGATTATGTTTTTGGTGGATGGTATGAAGATTCTACATATACAACACCATTTGATTTTGAAGATACATCTATCTTAGCTAATAAAACAGTTTATGCAAAATGGAATATCGAAATTAATAATATTGTAATAACTGGTGTTGTTGCTCCAATATCAGGGGCTGTTCCAACAACTTCTGGAATTACTACAACAACTGAAAATGTTACGATTAATGGATTTAATACATTCTGGATGTATAAAGCTAATGGAGAAGGAGATTGGGCTGAATACAATGGTGAAACATTTGTAGCTGGAAATATCTATGGAATTCATATTATGTGTGATCCTGCAGAAGGATATGGATTTGGTGAAAATGTTGTTGCTACTGTAAATGGAGAACAAGCTCTAGAAGTAGTTCCATGGGGAATTAATGATTCAGAGAGAATGGTAAGTTATTCTTATGGAATGTTAGCAGAAAGCAATACTGTTACTGTTACAATTGATGTTAATGGTGGAAATGCTATTGATCCAAATACTTTCGTAGTAGAAAAAGGAACAACATTAGCACAATTTATTGAAAATTTAAATATTAATCCTACACATAGTAATCCAAATATGGTACCTGTAGATGGTATATTTGTTGCAGCAACTGGTGATGAAACTTATCCAATGGATTATGTTATAAATAGTGATGTAACTTTCTATGTTCATTGGAGAGAAACATCATTCCATACAGTTACATTTAATACTCAAAAAACAGGAACAGATGCTGATTTAATTGAAACTCAGGTTGAACATGGTACAACAAATTATGAATTTCCACCTGACCCAATAAGAGATGGATATAGATTTGAAGGATGGTTTGCTGATTCAACTTGTACAACATTATTTGATTTTGAAAATACTCCTGTTACACAAGATGTAACAGTTTATGCAAAGTGGGTAGAGTTATTAAATAGTGTTGCTGTTACATTAACTGCTCCATATATAGGAGATACAGTAACATTAACTAATAATGAACCTGATAGAGTTCCACAAGTTAGTTCTACAGAACAAAGTATTACATTTGTTAATCCTGCTTGGGTAACTAGTGCTTGTGCTTCTAATCAAGAATCATGTGGAACATTATTTAGTGGAGAATTTGAAGAAAATACGTATTATTATGCTTATATCGTATTACATGGAGAATCTAAAGCCTTAACAGATGATACAGAGGTTACTGTTAATGGTAATGAGCCTCTTGTAGTATTTCCAATTGGACAAGACGGTGACCTAAAATTAGTTGCACGAATTATGCCTGTTGAAGCAGTACAATACACTTTAACTTTTGATGTAGCTGGTGGAACACCAATTGAACCAATTGTTAGAAATGCTAATGAAACAATAGATTTACCAGAGCCATCAAAAACTGGTAGTGAATTTGTTGAATGGCAAGAATGGGATAGTGAAAGTCATCCAGTTGGGGGATATCATGCTGGAGATCAATTCATATTTACTGAAGATACTACTTTACATGCTATTTGGAATGATCCAGTAAATACTCATACAGTAACATTTGATACAAGAGTTACTGATACTGATGCTGATTTAATTTTAAGACAAGTAGAAGATGGTCAAACAATTGGCCCATTAGAAGAAAATCCATCTAAAGAAAATTATGTTTTTGGTGGATGGTGTGCAGATTCACTTTGTAGTCAAGATTTTGATTTCACAACACCTATTACTGCTGATGTAACTATTTATGCTAGATGGAGAGAAATAATAACAAATGTTGATTTAACACTTGCTGCTCCAGTTGCTGGTTCAAGTGCAAGTAATTCTGGAGTTAACGTATCATCAACAAATACTGATGTATCATTTGTAAATCCTAGATGGGTTGAAGGTGTATGTTCTGGAACAGATGCATGTGAAACAGCATTCACTGGGGACTTTGAAGAAGGAACAAATTATTATGCACTTATAACATTACATTCTGATAATAAAGTATTAACGAATAATACTGTTGTTACAATAAATGGTGGACCTACTGCCGAAATATTTAATGTAGGTCAAGATGGTGATTTAAAGGTTGTAGGAGTTGTTACTGCTATTGCTAATCAAAACCCTGAACCATCATTTACCGTTACTTATGACTTTAATGGTGGAACAAGAAATGGCGAAGGAACTTATGTAACTGAATCAGTTGCCTTTGCTCCTGATATAACTGCTGCTAATTTCATGACTGTTGCTGGAGTAGAAGTTGTTGCTCCTCAAGATAAAGAATTAGATGCTATTGAAATAAATGGTACAAGATATGAATTAAATAGTAGTTATATGTTAAATCAAAATACAACATATAGATACTTATGGAAAGATATTAATAATACTGGAAATCATACAGTAACATTTAATACTAATGGAGGATCTTCAATTGATGCTCAAGTAGTTGCTCATGGTGGTACTGCTACAAGACCAGCAAATAATCCTACTAGAAATAATTATGCATTTGTTGATTGGTATAGTGATAGTACATTATCTACACTATTTGATTTTTCAACGGAAATAACAGAGGATACTACAATATATGCAAAATGGAATAGAGTTTACTATATTGAAATTGATTATAATGGAGGAATGGTTGGTACTGAAACAGGGACAAATCTTGAAGTATTAGAAGGACAAACTATTCCAGAACCAACAGGAAGTACAGTTCCAACAAAATCAGGATATGAGTTCGTTGGTTGGTCATTAGGTGAAGTTGTAATTAATGAGAATACCGGAGCTGGTACTCCATCATATTATAATTTCAGTCAACCAGTTGCTGGAAGTTTCGTTTTATATGCAAACTGGAAAAAGATTTATACTGTAACTTATAATACTGGAGATGTTATGCCTAATCCAGCACCTGTACAAGTATTAGCTGGTGATGTTCCAAATTATCCAATTCCTAATCCTGTACCTACTACAGTAGGTGATTATGAAGCTGAAGGAGTATATACAGATTCAGAATTCACTACTCAATATAATGATGAACCAATTACTCAAGATACAATTCTTTATATTAAGTGGGAAGATACATCATCACAAGTAGTTGATGAAACAGAAATTACAGAAATTAATTTAACTATACCTGCTCCAAAGGTAGGAGAAACTGTTGAAACTCCAAAAGATGAATTTGATGAATTCTTATGGGATGATCAAACTAACCAAGCTTCTATAACTGTTCCAAGTGGTGCTCACTACATGTTAGATGGTGATCGTTACATGTATTGGGTATTGGGATTTGAAGGAGAAGATTATGATACACCTTTTGTAGGTGAATTTGAAGAAAATAAAACATATTATGCTGACATACATTTAGTTGCAGAAGATGGTTATCATTTTGCACCACAATGTACTATTAAAATTAATGGAAAAGTTGCAGGAACTGAAATAGCACATGTATTCATGAATGGAGTAGATTTATTTACAGTAGGTGCTGAATTAAAAGCAGAAAAAGAAATAAAAGTATATGAGATATTAGATGGTGCTAATCAAGTTCATGATTTAGATACAGATGGTAATTTAACTGTAAGAGCAGATGGTGCTTTAGAAGACTTAGTTGAAGTTAGAGTTGATGATCAAGTTGTTGAGGCATCTAACTATGAACTTTCATCAGGAAGTACAATAATTACTTTAAAAGCATCTTACTTAAATACTTTATCATCTGGAACTCATACATTAACATTAGTTTATAATGATGGTACTGCTACAACAAACTTTGGTGTAACTCAAGTATCAGAAAATGCTTCAGGAACTTCAACCAATCCACAAACTTCAGATAATATTATGATTTGGGTAATATTACTAATAGTTTCTACTTTAGGAATGAGTTTTGGAGTTATTAAACTAAGAAAAAATTAAAAATATTCATTAAAATATTGTAATAATATAAAGACGATAGTATAATATTATCGTCTTTATATGTAAGGAAGTGAATTTATGAAATTGAAAAAAAATGCTCTAATAGCGGTTATTATTGTTATTGTCTTAATTATAGGATTATTCTTATTTTTTAAATTAGGTAATAAGAAAACTTTAATTGGTACTTGGACTACAGATGGAGTTACCGTTTATAAATTTGAAAAAAATAATAAAGGAGCTCTAATAGTACCACTATCTACTTATGATTTTACTTATAAAGTAGATGGTAATAAATTATATATAGATTTTAAGAATGAAAAATCTACTGATTCAAGTTATGAATACTCTTTTGATGGAAATAATTTAGTTTTAAAAGGTATTGAAAAGACTACAGGTACATATACTTTTAGAAGACATAAATAGGTTAATATGAAAGAAGAAATGATAATTAAAAAGAAAAAAAAGAAAAAGTTTAAAATTAAAAACATAGTTTTAGTTATTTTCATGTTTCTATTTTTCTTGTTGTTTATTTTCTCTTTAATTAAAATAGTAAATTATACAAAAGATAATAAAAGTAATAAGAATATTGAAAAAATAGTGAAAGAGGCTATTAAAATTAATGATGATAAAGTAGATCATAGAACAACTATTGATAAAAAATATGAAGTTGATTTTAATGCTTTAAAGAATGAAAATAGTGATACAGTTGCTTATTTAAAAGTATTAGGAACAAATATTGATTATGTAATTCTTAAAGGTAAAGATAACGATTATTATTTACATCATAGTTTTGATAAGAGTTATAATGTTTTAGGATGGCCTTTTGCTGATTATCATAATAAATTTGATGGTACAGATAAAAATATTGTTATCTATGGTCATGATGTTAAAACTGGAGTTATGTTTGGTTCTTTAAAAAAAGTTTTAACAGAAGAATGGCAAAAAGATGAAGGTAATAGAAAGATTATTTTTAAAACTGAAAAAGAATCAGGTATTTATGAAGTGTTTTCTACTTATACTATTGATCCAGAGGATTATTATATAACTACTAATTTTAAGAATGAAGATGATTATGAACAATTTTTAAATAAAATTAGATTTAGATCTAATAAGGTATATGGTGTTTCAGTTACAACAGATGATTCTATATTAACTTTATCTAGTTGTACTAATTCGGGAACTAAAAGAGTAGTATTACATGCTAAGAAAGTACAATAATTAAAAAAATTATTGTATTTTTTTTAATTTCTATATATAATTAAATAAAGGAGGATATGATGAAAAAATATATTTCAGAATTTGTTGGAACAATGTTTTTAACTTTACTTGCTTGTGGTGTTGCAGTTGTAATTGGATGTGATACTGTTGCTGGTGTTATAGCTACATCTTTAGCATTTGGATTAGTTATTGTTGCAATGGCATATTCTATCGGAAATGTTTCAGGATGCCATATCAATCCAGCTGTTTCTATTGCCATGTTAGTTGCTGGTAAAATGAAAACTAATGAATGTATTAAATATATTATTTCACAATTTTTAGGTGCTCTAGCTGGATCACTACTACTTGCATTTTGTTTAGGTAGTTTTACAGCTTTAGGGGCAAATGGTTATGGTGGTTTACTTACAAATGGTTTTGAAGTTACATCACTAGTTGCAATTGTTGTTGAAATATTATTAACATTTGTTTTTGTTACAACAATACTTGGTGTTACTGATAAAAAAGAAAATGGTCATGCTACAGGAATAGTTATTGGATTAACTTTAGTACTTGTTCATTTATTTGGAATATCTTTTACTGGAACATCAGTTAATCCTGCAAGAAGTTTTGCACCTGCATTACTTCAAGGAGGAGAAGCTTTAAAGCAAGTATGGGTATTTATAGTTGCACCAACAATTGGAGCAATACTTGCAGGATTATTTTATAAACATGTTTTAAAAGAAAAATAGAAGTTTATCTTCTATTTTTTTTAAAAACAATGTACTTTTTTATAATTTTATGGTATATTAATAGAGAATAGGAGGATTAGATATGGGTATTAATTATTTAATTAGTATTTTTAATTTATATATATCAAAAGAATCTGATAAAAAAATACTAAATATTGATGTAACTAAAAAAGATAATTTAATTAAATTTGACTTTTCCTATACTAATTCTCGAAATAATAAAACTTTTGTTAAATTAGAAATAGAAGAATTTAATAAATATATAAAACTAATTATAGATAAATTACAATATAAATTAGATGTATCAAATGAAAATTATATTGATCAAATATATAGTATAGAATTTAATAATAAAAGACAAATAAATTTTATTGGTTTTAGTATTGATGAATTAAATAAGATTAAAACTAATATTAATAATAGTGTATTAGATCTAATAAATATGCCAAATACGATAGAAATAAAAGATGATTCTTATAATGAAATATATCAAAATAATACTAATCAAAAATTAGTTTTTTCAATGGGATTTTCTTCTTTTATTACGATATTTTTAACTGCTATTTGGTTTTTAGATATATTTATGATTGCTTTATGGGTATTTAAATCATTAGGTTAGGAGTTATCATGGATTTACAAAGAACAATAAATATAAATAAGAAATTTATCGTAATAATGATATTACTATCATTAATATCAGTAATGTCATATTATTCATATGCCTTATTTCAAGTAAATGTAGTAAAGAATGGAGTAATAATAATAAGAACTGGAAGTATTGATTTAACAGCAACAGTCCAAAATGAAACAAATAATACATTTACAGTAACAGCTAATAGTTCTAAAACAGTAACAATTAATTTAACATCAACTAACTCTTCAGAAATAGCATATAAAATGTATTATGAAAATCTAACAGGAGAACTTACAGTAACATCAAATGAAACATTTACAGACAATATTGTAGAAGGAAAGATGACTACATCTAAAACAATTACTTTAACATTTACTAATTCAGGAAGTGATGATGTTTCAATTACTTTAGGAGGACTAGGAGGACTAGCTCAATATCCAATACCAATAGAAGATAGATTTAAACACGAACTAATTATTGGAACAATATCAACACCAGGAAGTGAATTTGTATTAAAAGGAGCAGTAAATAAAAGTAATAATGTATCTGCATGTCAAAATAAAACTTATATAGAAGAAGATGGAATAACTTATATATCAGGAACTAAAGGATGTATTAATTTTAACTATGTCTGGTGGAGTGGATATATGTGGCGAATAACAGCTATTTACCCAGATGGATCTATGAAAATGGTAACTGATAATAATATTACATCAATCGCTTTTAATAATAATGAAACTTATTATGATAAGACAAATGGGACAAAATCATATATGTTTCAGTGGTTAAATGAAGATTTCTTAGATACTTTATATAATCAGGGAGCAGATGTTATAGATACAACTAAATATTGGAATGCAACAATGATTACATCATTTACAACTAAGCCAGCTGAGACAGAAGAGACTATGATTCCAACAACCATATCGCCCGTAGGACTTTTGAATAGTTATGAACATTATAAAAGTTATCAAAATGTAAGTCCTAATAATGGATATTTGAACATCAGTTATAATTGGTGGTTATTAAATGTGTGGTACGTCGGCGACAACGGTAGTGGCTACAATTCTACCTTTGGTCCGACTTATATGAACGGTGCTCGCCCTTCCGTATATCTAAAATCTGGAATCTCCTTATCAGGAAGTGGTACAAAAGAGAGTCCTTATCGTTTATCAGATGATTATGATGAAGCTGACATGGATGATAAAGTATATACAAGACATAGTGGCGAATATATAAAATTTGATACTGATGGTAACGCTGGAAATTATGATAATGCTCCTCTTTTTAGAATTGTAGGAGTAGAAGGTGAAGGCAACGCAAGAACAACTAAGGTAGTTGCAATGAATTATGCTGCAAATAAAGCTAGTAAAAAATTTGCGAGTTCTGTAACATATGGAGCTAATGGTAACACCCAAAGTAATGATTATTGGGATTACTATCTAAACAATGATTGGTATGATAGTTTATCATTTAAAGAAAAACTAACAAGTGGTAATTATTATCTTGGATTAGGAACAAGTGGATATAATTATAAAAAAAGTATTTGTAGTACAGATACAACAGATAAAGTAAGTAGTTGTATCAAGCAGACATCATATCCATTTATGGTAGGACTTTTAAGATATGGAGAGATGTTTGCAACCCAACAAGGAGCAGGATATAATAATTCAATTTCTATGTGGTTAATAACTAAACGTAGTCCGACGAACGTGTGGTACTCCAATGGCAACGGTAACGGCTACTACGATAGTCCGACTAACACGTACGGTTCTCGCCCTACCTATTATCTAAAATCTGAAATCAGAATTTTGTCAGGATCTGGAACAGAACTTGATCCTTATATAGTTTCTTAATATAAAAGATAAAATCATATATAGAGATATTTATGATTTTTTTGTGAAGTGTATTGTATATAATTTGCAAATATGCTATATTGGTTGTGGTGTAGTAAATATGATAGGATAAACTATGTATTTACTACTTGTTTATTGGAGGATTTAGATGAACAAAGTAGTAGAAAAAAATATGAAAAATGAATATTATAATTAAATAAAAAATAAAATAATTAATAATGATAGAGCAAATTACAAAAGATTTTTTTAAAACAATTCAAAATAAGATGCACTACGCTGTTTCAAAAAATACAGCAGCTGAGATAGTATGGAATAGGGTCGATTCAACTAAGAAAAATATAGGATTAACTAATTTTAAAGGTAATATGCCAACAAAATCAGAAACAGAGTTTGCTAAAAATTATTTGTCTTTAGAAGAATATGATAAATATATGCAAAATCATTTAACACAAGCAGAAAAAGATTATTTAAAAATAATGAGTATGGAAGTTCAAGAATTAGATAAATGAAAAAATTTAGATAGTTATTTGATATAGTAAAAATAAGAAGTACAGACTCAGATTTCTGTACTTCTTATTTTGTTTCTATGTTATTTACTATATGTTTTATTTTTATATAAATTATTTACGACTAAAGCATCTAGTAAATCATTAGTTATAAAATAGTTTTTTTCTGATTCATTTGGATAGATTAATCTATCTACTTTTTGAGAGAATAGTATGCCTATACCACCAGCATTAACCCAATCTTCTATCTTATGTCTTGCATCATCTATTAATATATGTCCATTAGCTGGAACTGCATAATGTTTAGGTATTTTCTTTGGAATAGTTACAATTTTAACATTAGGTATTAATTCTCTAAATTTATCAGTTTTAATAACTCCTTCTAAATAAGAACATCTATGAGTTGCAACTTGTACACTATTAAAACTTTCAGATTCAGATAATATCTTTATTTTTTCAATACTATCATTAATAATACCGCCTTCTTTTATTAATTTATCCCAATCACATTTTACAAAATAATCTGTTATAGCATCTTCATCAGATAAATCAACACCTAATTCTTTCATTTCTTTAAAAGCAACACTAATAGTATTAAAAATAACACCATCACAATCAATATATAAGTCTTTCATAACATCACCTATAGATATAATAACATAAAATATTATAATTTGTTCTAATTTTACGTATTTTTTAATAAAATTTAATGATGAATAGATTAAGTGAATATATTAATTCTAAAGATTTAGAAATACATTATAATAATAATAGAATAAATATAATTAATTTAGATGAATTAGTATTACTTACAGATAATAAAATAATAATTCTTAAAGATAAAAAAATAATTAATATAAAGGGTAATAATTTAATTTTACTTAAACTTCTTGATAATGAAGTATTAATTGGTGGTAATATTAAAAATATAGATATAGGTGATTAGATGAACTTATATGTTATTAAAATAAATAATAAGTATTTAAATAGAATAATTAGATATAATATTAATATTTATAAGACAGAGAAGTATAATAATTATTTTTTATTATATTTAGATAGAGATAGTTATAATAAAATTATTAAATATAAAAAGATATATAATATAGAATTATATGATTTAAAGGGATTTATTAAGTATAAAAAGATATTAAAAGATAATATTATTTTTTTTATTATGTTTTTTTTAGGAATTATGTATTTAATATTATTATCTAATATAATATTTAAAATAGATATTAGAACTAGTAATAAAGAAATTAAAGAGTTAGTATTAAAAGAGTTAAATAAAAATGGAATAGGTTTATATAAATTTGTTAAGAGCTATGATGAAAAGGAAAAAATAAAGAAAAATATTTTAAATAATAATAAATCTAAGTTAGAATGGATTGAAATAACTAGAAAGGGTTCTATCTATATAGTTAATGTTGAAGAAAGAATTATTAAAATGAATAATGATTCTGATAGTCCATGTGATATAGTTTCTCTAAAAAATGCTATTATTATGTCTATTAATGCTAAAAGTGGAAGTATTGAAAAGAAGTTAAATGATTATGTTAGAAAGGGAGAAGTTATTGTTAGTGGTAATATTAAACATAAAGATGAAGTAGTTTCTAAAATTAAAGCTGATGCTATTATATATGGTGAGACTTGGTATAATGTTCATGTATCATATCCATTTAGTTATTATGAAAAGATATATACTAATAATAGTAGTAAGAGAATAAAAATTAATTTTTTTAATAAAAATATTTATTTTGGTAAAAAATATAATGATGAGGATATTAAAGAATATAAATTAGTTTATAATAAATATTTGCCTTTTGGTATTAGTTTAGAAAGAGCTAAAGAGGTTATTTTAATAGATGATATATATACAATAGAAGAAGCATATGAAGAGGGAGTTAAACTTGCTAAAAGTAAGTTATTAAGTAGTCTTCCGAAAGATTCTAAAATTTTAAATCAAAAAAAATTGAAAATTATTGTAAATGATAGTACAATAGATATAGATATTTTCTTTAAGGTTTATGAAAATATTACTGATATTAGAAAGATTGAGGAATAATTATGTTTAAATTAGCAAATGATGTAATGTTTGTAATGGAAACAACTTGGCCTATAGTTGCAATTACAGTAGTTGCATTAGTTTCTTTAAGAGTTACTTATTTATTAAAGAATAAAAAGAGATTTGTTTTATATGAAGAGTTACTGGCTTTAATATTTGTTATTTATATATTAATGTTTTTCCAAATAGTTACTTATCAAGATGTTAGTTCTTATGGTAATAATTTTATACCATTTAAAGAACTTACTAGGTATTCTATAGGATCAAGCTTGTTTTTTAAAAATGTTGTTGGTAATATATTATTATTTATGCCATTTGGTTTTTTTGCATCTTATTATTTAAGATTAGAGAAAAATGATAAATGGTTAGCATTACTTTTAGTTTTTATTGTTTCATTATCAATTGAATGTGTTCAGTTAGTTATTGGAAGATGTTTTGATGTTGATGATATAATACTTAATTTAGTAGGTGGTATGATTGGTTTTGGAATTTTTCAAATATTAGAAATTGTAACTGATAAAATGAGTAAAAGAACAATTAGTACGATTTTAACTTCAATAATAATTGTATTAATCGTAATTCTTTTATATATGATGATGTGAGGATTTATGAAAATAGGATTATTTAATGAAACAAGTGAAGATTTAAAAGAATATTTTAAAATAGTTAGAAATGTTTTAAAAAAAGGATTAAAAATATTAGATATAGATAAATGCGAATTTAATATTATTGTAGTTGATAATAATTATATTCATAATTTAAATAGAGATTATAGAGGTATTGATAGAGAAACGGATGTTATAACTTTTGCACTTCAAGATGATAAAACTTTTGATGTAGATGATAATATTTTAGGAGATATTTATATATCAATAGAAAAAGTATATAGTCAAGCAGAAGAATATGGTCATTCTAGAATAAGAGAGTTTTCTTTTTTAGCAGTTCATGGTATGTTACATTTATTAGGTTATGATCATATGAATAAAGATGATGAAGAAAAAATGTTTAGCTTACAGGAAAAAATATTAAAAGAATCTAATATAAACAGGTAGATTCTTTTCTTTTTGGATAAAAATATTTGACAAATAAGAGGTTTTATAGTATAATATGTCTCATCAAAAGGGGGAGTGGGTATGTACACTGAGGAAAATGAGTTTAATTATAATGATTACTTAGATGAAAGTGAAAATTATAAAAGACCAATTTTTGATTTTAAATTTATTTTAAAGGTTATTATTATTATATTATTAATTATTTTAATTATTTATTTGATATTTAAGATAAAGAATCGTAATACTTATAATCCAAGTAAACCTAATGGTACTAATACATTTGAAATTAGTGAAAGTGTTTTTAATGATAATTTTAAATTAGTTAGAGAAACATCATTAATACATTTCTTTGATAATAATCATTTACCAAAAGGTGTTGGAGATTTTGATAGTATAACAATAGATGATTTAGTTGAAGAAAAATTAGTTACAGAAGTATCTGATGAACGTGGTAATTTATGTAATTATAATACTTCTGGGGCTAATATAATTAAGAATAAACATGATTATCAATTAGAAGTTAAATTAAATTGTTCCGGATTAAATAAAGAAGAAACCTATTATTATAATGAAAAAGGAGTATGTTTAAACTGTAATGGGGAAAAATATGTTCCAAATAATGATGATGATATTGATGATATAATTAATGAAATAGAGAAAAATAATGATACAAAGACTAATACAGATACAAATAATAATAATTTTAATGATGATTCACTAGATAAAGTTCCTAATAGTAATGATAATACATCACAAGAAACTGAAACTAATAGAGAGCCAGTTCTTGTTTGTAAAGATTTCTCTGATTGGACTACCGAAGTTAAAACAGATACTAATTTAGAATGGGAAACTAGAACAGTTGTTAAGGGTTATAAAGAAGATATTACTTATGGAGAGTGGAGTTCACCTACAACAAATAAAATTGAAGCTAATAGTACATTAGAAGTAAAATCTTATGATGATACTAGTACTAGTTCATATAAATCATGTAGTGGGGAATCAACTACTAAACCAAAAAGTAAATCAGGAAGAACAATTACATCTAGAAAGAAAAAAATAACTACTACTAAAAAGGTTTGTACAGGAGGTTCTACTTATACAAAAACTTTAAAGAAATGGGATTATAATGCTTATAGCTGTAGAGTAGTTAGTATTGGTAAAGTAGTATGTACTTATAAAACTGAAAAGAAATGTACTAATAATAAAGTATATAGTACAGTTACATATTATAAATATTGTGATACTAAATATACTTCAAAGACTGTTACATATTATCAATCAAGAAGTATTAATAAAAATACTACTTATACTGATTACATATTAGAAAGTGAAATGCCAGAAGGATATACTAAATTAAATGGTTCTGATACTATTCAATATAGATATCGTGAAAAATGTGTTAATAAATAGAATTAAGACATGCAAAATGTAGTAAATAATCTTTACTACATTTTTTTTTTATGATAAACTATAGTCGTGATTTTATGGATGTATTAATTAATGATCAAAGAATAGAAGTAATAATTATTAGAAAAAAAACTAATAAAAATACCTATTTAAGAGTTAAAGAAGATGGTAAAATTTATATAACAACTAATAATTTTGTTACTTTAAAAGCTATTATGAAAATAATAAAAGATAATGAGAATTATGTTATAGAAGCTTTAAGAAAAAAAGAAAAAGAAAAAAAGTATAACGAAAAGTTTTATTATTTAGGAAAAGAATATGATATTATTTATATGAATAGTAGTGAAGTAACAGTTGGAGAAGAAAAAATATTTATGAGTAAAAAAATAGATCCAGAAAAGTGGTTAAAGAAACAAGCTCAAATAATATTTAAAGAAGAATTAGATAAAATATTTAATACTTTTCCTTTAACTATTCCATATCCTACTTTAACAATTAGAAGTATGAAGACTAGATGGGGTGTATGTAATGTTAAAACAAAAAGAGTTACCTTAAATTTTAATTTAATAAAAAGAGATATAAGATATTTAGATTATGTAATAGTACATGAATTATCACATTTAATATATCCAGATCATTCTAAAGATTTTTGGAATTTAGTTTCAGATATAGAACCAAATTATAAAGAATTACGAAAGGGGCTTAATGATTATGAATAAGATAATGGATGGGAAATTAGTCAGAGATATTAGATTGAAAGAATTAAAGAATAAAATAGCAAATCTTGATTGTAAATTAACTTTAGCAGTTGTTAGTGTAGGAAATGATGAAGCTAGTAAAATATATATTAAACAAAAAGAAAAATTAGCATCTAAAATAGGATATAATTTTTTAAATGTTCATTTTGATTCAATAAATGAGAATGATTTAATAAATAAAATAAAAGAATTAAATATTGATAATAGTGTTACTGGTATAATTGTTCAATTACCTCTTCCAAATTATTTAAATAAACATAATATTTTTAATTCTATTAGTCCTATTAAAGATGTAGATGGTTTAACTAATGATAATTTTATTAAATTAATTCGTAATGAAGAAGGATTAGTTCCTTGTACACCTAAAGGAATAGTAAGTTTACTTGATTATTATAAAATAGATTTAAAGAAAAATATAGTTATTGTTGGAAGAAGTGAATTAGTAGGACTTCCGTTATTTCATCTTCTTTTAAATAGAAATGCTACTGTTACTATATGTCATTCAAAAACTGATAAATTAGATAATTATACTAAAAATGCTGATATATTAATAGTTGCAGTAGGTAAAAAATATTTAATAAAAAAAGATATGATTAAGGATAATGCAGTTATTGTAAGTGTTGGAATAAATAGAGAAGATGATAAAATATATGGAGATGTTGATGATAGTTGTTTTGATAAAGTTTTATTTATGACTCCAACTCCAGGAGGGGTAGGTCCAATGACAGTTATATCTCTTATGGAAAATGTTTATGAAGCATATCAATTAAGTTTAGAAAAAAAGAAATAGTTTAGGCTATTTCTTTTATATTTCACGATATTTATCTTTATTTTTATAAGGATCTTTTGGATCAATTTTATCTACAAATAAAATTCCTTCTAAGTGATCAAGTTCATGTTGAAAGGCTACTGCTAATTCTTCACGACCACGAACTCTAATTTTATTTCCATCCATATCATATCCTTCAAGAGTTACTCTTGCATATCTTGGTACTATTCCACATACTTCTCTATTAACTGATAAACATCCTTCTCCTTCTCCAACATAGATCATTTCTTCTGAATTACTAACAAGTTTAGGATTAATAATAACGTAATTATCAAATACTCCTTCATCATATTCATGAACAACTACTAAGTATCTTTCAGGTATACCAAGTTGAATAGGAGTAAGTCCCATTCCAGGTCTTAAATCATATTTCTCTGCCATTTCTGGTATTTGACTATTTGTTAAAAATTCAATTATATCATTAATAGTATCTTTTTGTTTTTTAGTTAAAGGAAGTTTTACTTCTTTACTTTTTTTTCTTAATATTTTATCTTTTTCATCTAAAATATCACTCATTTTTAACATACTAACCACCACTTAGACGTATTATACCATAAAAATAAAAAAAAGGGAAGATTTTTCTATCGACCCCAACGTGTTCCAATAATAATAACTAATAAGATGAATAGAACAATAATAATTGCATAATTAGAATTATTGTTCCATGTTGGATAAATCCATCCTATATTATTATTTGGACAACAAGAATTTCCGTATCCATAGTTATAACCATTATAATACATAATTACCTCCTTAATCTAACATATTTTATGTAAAAAATTAAAAGGTGTTATTGTATATAACTAGTTATTCTTAGATAATTCTATTATTAAATCCATATTATCATCAATAGCAACTTTATTTTTATGAATAATTCCACATTTTAAACATTTATAAATTATTTTATAAGTATCTTTATATTTTTCTATACCAATTGGTTTCATAAGTCCTAAACAAGTATTTTTTCTATCTCCAGGATTAATATCTAAATGTTTACTATATAAACAATTAGGACAATGATCTCTAGCAGTATAATTTAGTTTAGTAACTTCTTGTTTACAATTTTCACAAATAAAATCTTCATCAATCATATTAAATCTTTTCATAACATCACAGTATTATTTTAACAAATAAAAAAATAATTTACAATATTAATTAAAAGTGTTATATTAATAATAGAGGTAGATATGGAGAATAATGATATAAAAAATAAAAAGAAAATATCTTTAATTGGATTAATTTTATCAATTGTTTTATTTATAGTAGGAGTAGGAGTAACATTCGCAGCTTATACTTATTCAAGAAGTGGTACAGTAAATTCAAAACAGATTGTTGGAGATATTTATATGCATTACACTGAATCTAATTCTTTAACTCTTTCTAATGCTATGCCAAGAAGTAGTTATATATCTAATAGTTATTTTGAATTTACAATAGATGGAAAGAATACTACAACAAATAAAGATATCTATTATGATATATTACTAAGTCATGGAGATGTACCACAAGGAAAGACAGAAGAGAATAGAATTCAAGATAAATTTATAAAATTTAGACTTACTGAAATCATAAATAATGAAGAAACTGAAATATTTACAAATAAATCATACCATGATTTATCAAGTGGAAAAAGAGTTCATGTAGATACAATTCCTAAAAATACTATGAATGAAGTAATTCACACATATAGACTATATATGTGGATATCAAATGATGTGGTAATAGGAAATGCAGAGAATTCTGATATTGATTATGATCAATTAGTATGGAATAATTTATTTGCAAGTATTAAAGTAAGAGCAACCGGAGACTTTGAAGAGAAATATACAACTACTCCACCATCTTGTTTTACAACTGAATTAAATACTAAATATACTTTAAATACAAATATGACAAGTGAAGAGTTACAGGCATGTGTTCAATATACTATTGATAATGCATGGCAATGGGAAGATGGAGAAACAGCAGAAGCATTTTGTAATGGAACAGGAACAAATGATGGAGATACTTTTCAAGAAATCTTAGATATGGGCGAAGAAGGTTTTCTACCTGAAGGTATAACATATTTTCAAGAACATAATATAATAAGTGGTGAAGAAGGTGTATCAATAACTGGATATGATGAATCATGTGGAACTGATGTAATAATACCAGCTCAATTACTTTCAACAAGTTATCTTTTAAATACAAGTATGACAAGTGAAGAGTTACAAGCATGTGTTGATTATGTAAGTGAATGGGCTTGGGATACAGGAGAAACAGCAGAAGCATTTTGTAATGGAACAGGAACCTTTTGGGGAAGAACTTTTCAAGAACGTTTAGATAATAATTGGTTTGATCAAGAAAAATTAATTTATTTCCAAGAACATAATATAATAAGTTCTATGCAAAGTTCAACTAAATACCCAGTATTTTCTTTGGAATCGGAAAGTTTTCAAAATATTAGTTTAACTAAAATAGCAATACCAAATAATGTAAATGTTTATTATGATGATGATTTAACCGATGAGTGTGATGCATTTCCAGGTGTAGAAGTAACAAAAGGTAATATGACAAAAGTATGTTCTATATCACCTGCTCGTTGTTTTCATACTGATATATCAAATAATGAAGTTACTATAACTGGATATGATGTAAATAGTTGTGGATATAGAGTAGAAATACCGAGTACAATAAATGGGTTACTAGTAACAACAATAGGAGGTGCTGCTTTTGAATATAATCAATTAACAAGTATAAGTATTCCAAATAGCATAACAACAATAGGAAATTATGCTTTTGCTGAAAATCAATTAACAAGTGTAAGTATTCCTAACAGTGTAACAACAATAGGAATTTCTGCTTTTTATGGAAATCAATTAACAAGTGTTGAAATACCAAATTCATTAAATGATACACTTAGTGAATATTGTAAATTTTTTAATAATGGTAGTGGTCTTATTTTATATAGGGGTCAAGAATCGTATTATTGTTTTTATGGAGTATTCTAATATTTTATAAATTGAAAACATATTGAAAATGAAAAATTCAATATGTTTTTATATTCAAATATGGTAATTATTCTTAGAGTAAATATTATGTTTTAGATAAATAGTATTTTAAATATTCGATTTGCTTTTTCTTTTCATATTCTATATAGTGAATTTGAAAGGAGAAATTATGATTTTACAAATAAAAAATGATTTATTATTTCATGATTTAATAAATAAAGAAAATATAGATATAATAGAATGGATAGTTATGACAATTCTTGATTTAAGTTATAATGAAGTTCATAAAAACTGTCGTATCGATAATATAAGATTAACAAGAAATAATAAAAAAGATAGAAGTAAGTATGTAGATTTAATTATTAGATATAAAGATAATATTATAATAATAGAATTAAATAATAACTTTAATGGTTATAGTACAAGAAATATAGTATTTGGAATGACAGAAATAGTTAATCATTATAGTAGAGATAATGAAAGTTATTATAAAGATATGATTAAAGTTAAATTAATTAATTTAAATTGGCATAAAAATAAAAAGAAAAGTGTAATAAAAAAAAGAATAGATCGAGTTTACTCTTTAGAAGATTTAGAAAAAGGATTATTGTATGAAATAATAAACGTTAATCTTGACAAATATGCATTGTTGAAATACAATAATATTGATACAAAAGAAAAATTGTATAAACTATTAACAATAGATAATGAAGAAGAATTAAATAACTTTTGTAAAGACGAAAGATTATTAGATTTTTATAAGAAGAAATTAATAAAGTTATCAAAAAATGAGAAATATAAGGAGGAAAGTATGACTGAATTAATGGAAAGAAATATTATGTTGGAAGAATCATATACATCAGGTAAAATAGAGGGAAAAGAAGAAACCCAAAGAAATACTGTTATAAATATGTTTGAGAGGAATTTTGATTTAAATACTATATCTGATATTACTAAATTATCAGTATCTAAAATTAAAAAAATAATTAAATCTAATAATTATGAATTATCAAAGTAGTCTAGTAAACTAACTAGATTTTTTTTAAATTATTTGTTAATATAAGAATGGTGATGTTATGACTATAAATGTACTTGTAGAACTTTCTAATCGCAATATTGATAAATATTTTAGTTATATTGTACCTAAATCTTTAGAATCTAAAATAAGAATAGGTGTTCGTGTACTAGTTCCATTTGCTAATATGAAACTTATTGGTTTTGTTATGGAAATTAATAATAAAGTAAATGATATAGAATTAAAAGAAATAATTGATGTTATAGATTCTGATATCATATTAACAAAAGAGTTATTAGAACTTGGTAAATATATTAGTGAAACTACATTATCTACATTAATATCATCTTATCAAGTAATGTTACCGAGTGGATATAAAGCTAGTAAAAAGAAAATTAATTCTAAATATGAAACTTATGTTTATATTAATAAAATAGAAGGTAAATTAAGTGATAAACAACAAGAAATAATTAATTATTTAAATGTTAATAAGAATGTTAAATATAATGTTTTAAAGAATATTAATTCGAGTGTAGATACTTTAATAAAAAAGAATATTTTATATAAAGAAAAAGTAGAAGTATATCGTTTAGATAATAATTATGAATTAAAAGAGAAATATCCCTTAACAGAATTACAAAAGAGTGTTTATGAATCAGTTGATTTAAATTGTAATAATACTTATCTTCTTCATGGAGTAACTGGTAGTGGTAAAACAGAAGTATATATGGAATTAATAGAAAAAGTTATTAGTAATGGAAAAAGTGCTATTGTTTTAATTCCTGAAATTAGTTTAACACCTCAAACTGTTAAGCGTTTTAAAGAAAGATTTGGTATTGGTATTGCCATATTTCATTCTGGACTTAGTGATAGAGAAAAATATGATGAGTATCGAAAAATTAGAAATGAAGATATTAAAATAGTAATAGGGGCTCGTAGTGCTATATTTGCTCCTCTTGATAATATAGGAATAATAATTATTGATGAAGAACATAGTTCCTCTTATAAACAAGAAAATATGCCTAGGTATGATGCTATAGATATTGCTAAATGGAGAGGTAAATATCATAACTCGCCAGTAATACTTGGTAGTGCAACCCCAACACTAGAGTCTTATGCAAGAGCATTAAAAGGAGTTTATAAACTATTAGTTCTTGATAAAAGAGTTAATGATCGAAAACTTCCCAATGTTTTAATTGTTGATTTATTTAAAAGTAAAAAGAAAACTAAATATATTAGTGAAATATTATATTCTAAAATGAAAGAAGTTTTAGATAAGGGAGAACAAGTAATATTATTTTTAAATAGAAGGGGATATTCTAATACCGTTATTTGTTCTAATTGTGGTAAATCATTTCTTTGTCCTAATTGTGATATAACACTAACTTATCATAAATCAAGTGGGATGCTTAGATGTCATTATTGTGGTTATGCTGAAGTAAAAAAAGATAGTTGTCCTAATTGTTCAAGTGAACTTGATACTACTGGATTAGGTACTGAACAAATAGAAGAAGAGTTAAAACAATTATTTAATGATTATAAAACAATTAGAATGGATTTTGATACTACTAGTAAAAAGGGAAGTCATGAAAAAATAATTAGTGAATTTGGTGATAATAAATATCAAATATTAATTGGAACTCAAATGATAGCAAAAGGTCTTGATTTTCCTAATGTAACATTAGTTGGAGTAATAAATGCAGATACAAGTTTAAATATTCCAGATTTTCGTAGTAGTGAAACAACATTTGATTTATTAAATCAAGTAAGTGGTAGAAGTGGTAGAGGAGAAAAACAAGGAATAGTAATTATTCAAACATATAATCCCGAACATTATGCTATAAATTATGCTAAAAATAATGATTATAAAGGATTCTTTAACTTAGAAATGAAAAATAGAAAATTACTTAATTATCCACCATATTATTATTTAATTCTTATTAGAATAAAAGGAAAAGAATATAATATAATAAGTTTAGAATCTAAAAAGATTAAAGAATATTTAGATAAAAATTTAAATTTAAAAATTCTTGGTCCGAGTGTTGCAAATCCTTTTAGAATAAATTCTATTTATCGTTTTAATATAATAATTAAATATAAGACTATTGATAATATTTATTTAGTCTTAAATAATTTACTTGATCATTATAAAACTAATAATAAAATAAAAATAGATATTGATTTTAATCCAAAAAGTTTTTAAAAATAACTTAAATTATTGCTTTTAAGTTTTTTTTATTCTATAATATCATTATAGGTGAAGTTTATGGAAAATATTACATATGGTGATTTAGAGAAAAAAGTTTTATCTTATACTCCATTTGATATTATGAAATTACGTAAAGCTTATGATTATGCTAAACGTTATCATGATAAACAAAAAAGAGCTAGTGGAGAACCTTATATTATTCATCCTTTAAATGTTGCATATATTTTAGCAGGTATGCATGCTGATATGGATACTATAATGGCTGCTCTTCTTCATGATGTAGTAGAAGATACTGAAATAACTCTTGATGAAATAGAAAAAACATTTAATAAAACAGTACGTAATTTAGTTGATGGAGTTACAAAGATGACTAAACTTGATTTAACAACTAAGAAAGAATTAAGTGCTAGAAATATTCGTAAATTAATTGTTAGTTTAGCTAATGACCCAAGAATAATAATTATAAAATTAGTAGATAGACTTCATAATATGCAAACACTTGAATATAAAAGTGAAAAGAAACAACAAGAAAAGGCATTAGAAACATTAGAAATATATGTTCCTTTATCATATTATATTGGTGCTAATAAAATAAGAGATAGATTAGAAAATTTAAGTTTTCAATATTTAAAACCAAGTATATATGGAGATATAAAGAAACAAAGAGAAGATTTAAAAAAAGAAACTAAATCGATGCTTGAAGAAGAAGTAAAAAAAATAAATAATTTATTTAAGAAAAATGGTATTAAAGCAGAATTTGAAATACGTTATAAAGATACTTATAGTATATATAAAAAACTAATTACAAAAGTTAAATTTGAAACAATTCATGATATGATATCAATTAAAGTATTAGTTAAAAATATTAAAGATTGTTATATGGCTTTAATGTTATTACATACTATGTATACTCCAATTAATGATCGTTTTAAAGATTATATTGGAAAACCTAAAACAAATATGTATAGAAGTTTACATACAACTGTGTTTGGACCAGAAAATAGACTTGTTCAGTTTCAAATTAGAACTAATGAGATGGAAAAAGTAGCAATCTATGGACTTACTTCATATTGGTTTAAATATAAAAATAATGCTAGAATTCATATGCAAAAGGATTTAGAAAATAATTTTCAATTCTTTAAAGAAATAAAAGAATTAGATAGTACAATTCTTGATAATATAGAATTCTTATCTCAAGTTAAAAAAGAATTATTTGGAAGTAATATTTACGTTTATACAACAGCTGGTGATGTAATAGAACTACCTAATGGAGCAACTGTAATAGATTTTGCTTATAAGATACATACAGATATTGGTAATTCTATGGTAGCAGCTATTGTAAATAATGAATCAGTTCCATTTGATTATGTTTTAGAAAATCAAGATAAAGTAAGAATTATTACAGATGATAAAGCTTATGTACCAAAAGATGATTGGTTAGATAAAGTAGTAACAACAAGTGCTAAAAATAAAATAGCAGATTTTATTAAAGAACATGAAGACGCTTAGGCGTTTTTTTAATAAAAAAATTTTTTCGACAAAATTCGACATAATTCGACAATATTCTTTGATAATATAAAAAGTCAAAGGATGTGATGTATTTTGAAAAATGAAATTATTTTATTTGAAAATCAAGGAGTAAAACTTGAAGTTAATATGAAAGATGAAACTGTTTGGCTTACTCAAGCTCAGATGGCTGAATTGTTTGATAGAGATGTAGGTGTAATCTCAAGACATATTAAAAATGTTTTTGATGAGGAATTGGATGAAAAAAGCAATTTGCAAAAAATGCAAAATGCAAATTCTGATAAACCAATTAATTTATATAGTTTAGACGTTGTAATAAGTGTTGGTTATCGTGTTAAGTCTAAAAATGGTATTATATTTAGAAAATGGGCTAATAAAGTATTAAAAGAATATTTAATAAAAGGATATGCTGTTAATGAAAAAAGACTTGAATACTTAGAAAAAACAGTTAAATTAATTAATATTGCTGGAAGAATAGATTATGAACTTAAAGATGATGAAGCAAGAGGAATAATTAAAGTAATTAATAATTATTCTAATGCATTAAATTTACTAGATGATTATGATCATAAAACTATTTCTAAACCAAAAGGAAATATTAAAAATAATAAAATTAAATATGAAGAATGTATGAATATAATTTCTAAATTAAAATTTAATAGTGATAGTAATTTATTTGCATTAGAAAGAGATAAAGGTTTAAAATCAATTATTGATAATATTTATGCAACTTATGATAATAAAGATGTTTATCAAAGTATTGAAGAGAAAGCTGCTAATTTTTTATATTTAATTACTAAAAATCATACTTTTATTGATGGTAATAAAAGAATAGCAGCAACTTTATTTATCTATTTCTTAGATTATTATAATATTTTATATAAAGATGATAAAAGAGTAATAGATAATAATACACTTGTTGCATTAACTTTACTTATTGCACAATCTAATCCTAAAGAAAAAGAAATATTAATAGATTTAGTTATGAATTTTTTAATAATAGAAAATTAAAAATATACATGTAAAATTGTATATTTTTTTTTATTACTATTTAAAAACATAAAAAGATATGTTATATTATTTATAGTAAAGGTAGATATTTATGAAAAATAAAAAAAATATATCATTAGTAGGATTGATTATGTCAATAATATTATTTATTATTGGAGTTGGTATAACATTTGCAGCATATACTTATAGTCGTCAAGGTACATCAAATTCAAAACAAATAGTTGGAGATATTTATATGCATTATACAGAGTCTAATGCATTAACTCTTTCTAATGCAATTCCATCATCAACTTTTGATTCAACAAAGTATTTTGAATTTACAGTAGATGGAAAGAATACTAATACAAAGTATGATATCATCTATGATGTAACTTTAAATAAAGGGGATAATCATCAAACAAGAACTGAAAGATTAAATGATAAGTTTTTAAAATTTACTTTAATGGAAAAGAAATCGGGAGAAAGTGAATGGACAACAGTTGTAGATGCAAAAAACTATTCTGATTTATCAAGTGGTATAAGAGTATGGAAAGATACAATAGAAAAAAATACAATGAGTGAAGTTGTTCATACCTATCGTTTATACATGTGGATAGATAATAGTGTAGTAATAGGAAATGTAAGTGAAGCTGATTACGATTTAGATACTTGGAATGATGATGTGTATGCAAGTGTTAAAGTAACAGTAACAGGTGACTTTGAAGATAAAGAAATATATAAAGCAGGAAGTGAAAAAGTTTTAAATGCTGCATTAAATAGAGCAAATGATGGATCAAATTGTTTAACAACAGTTGAAGAAGATGGAATAACTTATATATCAGGAACCAAAGATTGTATAAACTTCAACTATGTATGGTGGAGTGGTAAGATGTGGAGAATAACAGCAATTTATCCAGATGGAGCAATGAAAATGATAACTGATAATAATATAACTTCAATTGCATTTAATGAATCAGGTAACGTAACATATTATGATAAAACAAATGGAACTAAATCATATATGTTCCAGTGGTTAAATGAAGATTTCTTAGATACTTTATATAATAATGGTGCTGATGTAATAGATACAACAAAATATTGGAATGCAACTATGCCAGTAGATGAAAATATTGAAACTAAACCACTTGAGACTGAGGCAACAATGATTTCAACAACAACGTCTCCAGTAGGACTATTGAACAGCTATGAGTATTATAAAAGTTATCAAAATACAACATATGGCAATGGATATTTAAATATAGTATATTATTGGTGGTTATTAAATCCTTACAATGCGTCGTACGTGTGGGATGTCTTCCTCGGCAGCGGCAACAGCTTTAGTCCGACTGGCGCAAACGGCTCTCGCCCTTCCATCTATCTAAAATCTGGGGTAACTTTGATAGGAAAGGGAACAAAACAAGAACCTTATAGATTGTCAGAAGATTTTTCAGATGCTAGTAATAATGATTTATTGTATACAAGACATAGTGGTGAATATGTAAAATTATCTAATAATGGAACAGAACAATTATTTAGAATTGTTGAAGTTGTAGATAACAAAACAAAAATTGTAGCAATGGACTATGCTGATAATAAGGCAACAAGACAATTTGCAACTTCATCAAGTGATACCTTATGGGGAAGTGGAACAACAACTGGAACGGATACATGGTATACATATTTAAATGGAACCTATTATCCGGGATTAGTTTCAACTTATGGAGAATTATTTGATAGTGCAACTTATTATTTAGGAACAAGTGGTAATAACTATAAATTAAGTGTTTGTGCAAATACCACAAGTGGAAATACGAAAGTTTGTGATAAAACAAGTCAAGTTGGAACATTTAATATCGGACTTCTTAGATATGGTGAGATGTTTGCAACTCAACAAGGAAGTGGTTATTCATCATCAATTGATATGTGGTTAATTAATAGATATTCTGCGTCGTACGTGTGGTATTTCGGCAGCATCGGCAACAGCTACATCTATGATCCGACTTACACATACGGATCTCGCCCTTCTATTCATCTAAAATCTACAGTTAAAATACTAAGTGGAACTGGAACAGAACTTGATCCATATGTAGTTGGGTTGTAAAAAATATGAAAATATATAAATTAATAAAAGTTTATATATTTTTTTGTTAATTAATAAAAAGTGTGATAAAATATAGATAGATTTGGAGGAAATTATGGATAAATTAAAAGAACTTGCGGAATTAATGTTCCCAGGTATAGATAAAACAGTTGAAGATTATGAAAAAATGTATCCTAAAAGAAATCTTAAAGAAGGAGCAAGAGTAACTCGTTTTGCACCAAGTCCTACTGGATTTGTACATATGGGAAGTTTATTATCAGCTTTTCAAGATTGTAAAGCAGCACATGATACAGATGGAGTATTTTATTTAAGAATAGAAGATACTGATTCTAAAAGAACTGTTGAAAATGGTATAGTAGGAATACTTAATGATTTAAAAAACTTTGATATTATTCCAGACGAAGGAATGATTGATGAAGAAAATAGTGTAGGTGAATATGGGCCTTATATTCAAAGTGAAAGAAAAGAAATATATCATGCTTTTGCTAAAGAATTAGTACTTCGTGGACTTGCATATCCATGTTTTTGTTCATCTGCTGAATTAGATGAAACTAGAGAAATACAGGAATTAAATAAAGAGCGAATAGGTTATTATGGATCTTTTGCTAAATGTCGTAGTTTAAGTATAGATGAAGCGATTACTAAAATAAAAAATGGAGAAGAATTTGTTGTTCGTCTTAAGTCTCCAGGGGATTTTAATAAAAAAATAGTTCTTCATGATGAAGCCAGAGGTGATATAGAATTTCCTGAAAATGATTTAGATATTGTTTTAATAAAATCAACAGATAAACTTCCAACATATCATTTTGCTCATTTAGTTGATGATCATTTAATGCATACTACACATGTAATGCGCGGAGAAGAATGGATTGCATCTTTTCCAATTCATGCTCAATTATTTCAAATATTTAATTTTGAACTTCCTAAATATGTTCATTTAGGACTTGTTATGAAAATAGATGAAACTGGTACACGTCGTAAACTATCAAAAAGAAAAGATAAAGAAGCTAGTGTAGAATTCTATCATAAAGAAGGAATACCAAAAGATGCTGTTAAACTTTATTTAATGACAGTTGCAAATTCTAATTTTGAAGAATGGTTATTAAGTAATCCAGATGCATCCCTTGATGAATTTAAATTTGATTTTAAAAAGATAAGTCAAAGTGGAAGTTTATTCGATGTAGAAAAACTATTTAATATTTCTAAAAATTATTTAAGTAGATTAACAGCTGAAGAAATCTATGATAACTTACTTATTTGGACTAAAGAATTTGATCAAGAATTTTATAATGTTTTATTAAATAATAAAGAATATGCTATAAAAGTATTTAGTATTGAACGTGGGGGAATTAAACCTAGAAAAGATTATATAAGTTATCATAGTATTCGAGATTTTGTTTTCTATATGTTTGATTTATTATTTAAAGATTTTGAATATGAATTTAATAAGATTAATAATAAAGAGGAAATAGAAATAATTTTAAATACCTACTTAGATAAATATTTTGATTTAAGTGATAAAGATATATGGTTTAATAAAATAAAAGAAATGTGTGTAGAACTTGGTTATGCATCTAATATGAAAGAATATAAAAATAATCCTGAACAATTTAAAGGTTCAGTTGCAGATGTATCAGGAGTTTTACGGATAGCACTTACATCTAAACAAAATACTCCTGATTTATATGAAATAATGAAATTACTTGGAGAGAATAAAATAAAAGAAAGATTTAATAGAGTTATAAAGGAGTATAAATGAAATATGTTAAATATATAATTATTATTTTGATTATAATTACATTATTATTTATTAGTTATAGTTTTTATATTAAAAATAAAAAAATAAAAATAGAAGAATTTCAAAGTATACAATATAGAGCTTACGGTGGATTTATGTCTTATTTTGATACTTTTCTTTTACCTAATATAATAATAAATAAAAATTATGAAGTTATATTAAAACCATCTAATGATTTAATAAAATATGATGATTATATATTTACAATTACAAAACAAGAATTAGAAGAAATAATTAATTCTCTTAATAAAAACAATTTCTTTTTACAAAACAGTCATATAGTTAAAAATTGTTATGATGCAGGAACAATAAAATTAGAAGTAAGAACAAATCGTTTAAATAAAGAAGTAGAATTATATTGTTATAATAATAAAAATATTGATAATATAATAAAAATAATTTATAATATTATAGATAAAGATAAAAAAGTATCTAATTATTATAATAGTTTAATGAAAAAAGCTAAAGAAGATACAGATATTAACAAAGGAGTCTATAATGAATAAAATAAGTAAAAGTGATTTAGAAGAGTTATTTATAAAAAAATTTAATTTAACAAATAAAGAAAGTGCTAGTTTGGAGAATTTAGTAAATGAATTATATGATCAAAATAAAAAAACAGTTTTACCTCTAACAGAACTTGAAACCTTTGTTTTTAGAAAAAGATATGGTATTACAAATAATGGAATTCCTATTCCTAAAGAAGCTATTTCAAAAGACTATAATATTGGTTATCAAAAAGTTCAAAAATTATTAAATAGTTCTTTAACTAAATTTTTATATAGGATTAATATTCTTGATAGAAGAGTAAAAGAAAAACGTTTTTCAACTTTTTATTTAAAAAGAAATGAAGATAGTATAATAGATTATACTAATTTAAACCAAGATACAATTAAGTTATTAAAGAAAGAAAATATTTTAACTTTAAGTGATTTATTAGAATTAGGAAGAATAGAAATTAAAGATATAGTTGGAGAAAAAAGGGCATTAGATATTATTTCTTATATTCATAGTTTAGGTTATCGTTTTATAGATGAATTAACAATTAATGAGAAAAAGAATATTATTTCTAAATATTCTAAAGAAGTAATTGATAATACAAGTATATATTTTCTTGATTCTGTTAAAAAAATAGATTATGATACATTAAAAAATATAAATGCTAAGACAATAAAAGATTTTATAATAAAAAAAGAACTTCTTCCTAAAAAAAGTAAAATGTTAGTTGCAAAAGAAATTATAGATATGGGATATGAAATTCCAAGAACTGATTATCGTTCTCAAGAAGAATTATTAGATTTAGATATTGCTATTTTACAATTAAATAAATCAACTTATGAATTATTAAAAGGTAATCAAATAAATAAAGTTCGTGATTTGGTTGTATTAAGAAAAGATGATATATCAATACTTCCTTTTTTAACAATTAGAAAAGTTAATGAAATAATTAATAAAGTTCATCAAATAGGATTATTATTTTCTGATGAAGTACAAAAGTTATCTGATTATGCTGAAAATATAAGAGAGCAATTAAAAACAAGTAAATAATGAAGTGAAACCTAATTAGGAGACATCAATAAAAAAACAGTAGATTAAAAAGAGAAAAAATTATTTTTCTCTTTTTATGTAAGTTTTTCTCTTTTTTTTAACTTT
>Ga0247611_10000877_pt1 | contig 57574 bp, 49 predicted proteins | sample 177DNAGHGhighgp2_FD_192422 | JGI IMG/M metagenome (GOLD analysis project Ga0247611, IMG submission 192422) | Sheep rumen microbial communities from Palmerston North, Manawatu-Wanganui, New Zealand - 1770 DNA GHGhigh gp2 | ecosystem: Host-associated > Mammals > Digestive system > Stomach > Rumen... | reverse complement strand
TAGCCTTAGGCTGCTACGAGCTCTGTGTTGTCTGCAATTACTTGCAATTCCCCGTTTTTTAAGGAGGCACAACGAGGATCCTCCACCCGCTTTCCCGACCTCAGAAGCCCCGTCGAAACCGGTACATCCCCAGATCTGAAAAATATTGCTCCGGTCACGACAACATGTGACCGAAGCAATAAAGCTTATGCGTGATTATACAATCAATCAGGAGAAATTCAAGTCTCCTCGTCGTCGAAATGAAGATCCTTCGTTACATCGTAAGGTTCAAAACTCTGGCTGATAACGTCCTGAGCTGACTTGAACTCCTGCTCGTCTGCTTCCGAATCCGAAACATACGGTCCTGCCGGTGCAGTAGATTCATTCTGTGGATAGCCTGTCTGATAAGGATCGATCCCATCGAATTTCCTGTAAGGATTCTCGAGGATCTCAGTTCCGCAATAGTAGCACTTCGATGTGAAGGGCTTGTTCTCCATAGACTGAAGCGGCTTGTTGCAGCTGGGGCAGACGCTTGCTGTCTTGTAATCCTTCCTTTTTGAGAAGAGGATTGCCTCATTGAGAGCCTTGTCGAGCTCTTCGTTCGTAGCACCCTTTTCTTTGAGCATGATCCAGAAAGCGTGGAGCAGATAAGTCTGCTTTTCGACGAGCTTTTTCAATTCTTCAACTTCCTTGAGCGCCTGGTATTCGCCCTTGATCTCGCTCTCGTTTCCGGGTTCCTTCATGCCGCGTATAAGCTCGTCAGCTTCATTTGCATTCTTGAGCTTAGCCATACTCTTGAGTGTCATAGGATCGATGTCCGCCATAATTATCTACCTCCAAATTCTTTATTTGTATCCGTGCATTTACTATAACAAACATTTCGCAATTTTCATTGCGGAATAATTGAGACTGTTATTCTGCCAAAAACTCGGAAACTGCAACTGCGGTGTTATAGGCGGTTTCTTCCTTTCCGAGAAGCGCATCGTCGTCGCTGTTCGACAGATAACCTACGACCAGCTGATAAGACTTTACGGAATCCGCATGGTTAAGTCCGGTATACATGTTCGACTGTACAACACCGAGTGAAGTCGAACCGATGGCTTCGGCAACTTTTTCCGCAAGATCCTTACCGTCTGAAACTGCACTGGAAGAATACTTTCCTGTGGAAGGAACATATACTTTTACACCGCTTATCTCGCTGTCGGGTGCGCTGTCCGCGTGGATCCTGATGAAGTAATCAGCGTTGTTTTCCACCGCGATGTTTGCTCTCTCGATGTTGGAGATGTTTACCTCATTTTCTTCTCTCGTGAGAATGACTTCGGCACCGCATCCTTCAAGGTATTCTTTCATTATCAGAGCATATCTCAGAGTGATCTCATATTCCTTTGCGCCGCTGTCGATGCCGGTCGCTCCTGTTGTGGCACGTTCTTTCTCGGCGGTGGTGCCGGGGATGGATTCCTCGAGTTCGTGATCGTATTCGGCCTGATGCCCGGGATCCAAGACTATTACGAGACCTGACAGATCAGGATGGTCATCCCTGAGTACGACAGGTGCTGGTGTGGGCGTGGCCGGTATGGGAGTCGGTGTGTTGGTAGGGAAGTGGCGTGGTTCGGGTCCCATTATGCCGTCTGACTCTTCGGTTGTTTCCGTGGTCTCGGAAGCCGGCATTCCGAATGCCTCGTTGAACTTATTGTCGATATTCTGTTTGTTAAAAAGATATACGAAATATAAAGCCCCTACCAGGAATACCGCGACGATGATGCCGAGTATGATGCTCTGGGAAGACGATGCCTTTTTGGGTTCGGACTCCGGTGCCTGCTCAGGCTCGGGTCTGTGCTCAGGTATGTGTTCAGCCGGGTGCTTTTTGCTTTCCTGTTTTTGCTCCGGTTTGTGTTCCTGAGCCTTTTCCTGTTTGTGTTCGGTTGAATGTTCTGATTTTGCTGGAACGTTCTTTGACTGCTGTTGGGCCTTTTTGGAGGCCGGTGCAGCAGAACCCTGCGCAGAAGGTTTCCTGCCTGAATTGGCGGCGGATGATGAACCTTGTGAAGAAGGCTTTTTACCGGACTTGACTGCGTAAGAACCGCCCTGAGGAGCGGGTTTCTTTCCGGACTTGGCAGTGGAGGGGGCTCCCTGCGAAGCAGGCTTTTTGTCTGACTTTGAAACGGGAGCATTTGCTGAAGTCTTTTTCACAGAACCGCTGACAGGTTTCTTTGCTGTTGAGTTGTATTTCTTTACAAATTCTCCGATGAAGGCTTCTCTTTCCGAAGTCGGCATGTCGTGAAGACGCTTATATAAAAGCTTCCTTTTATCTTCGGGGAGCTTCGCTATTATCTGCTTAAATTGTGCGAGATTGTCTTCTGGCATGGTGACCTCCGATACTGATAATATCATTCTTTGTAATTTGGACAAAGAAACTGTTTCATAACAAATATCCTGTGCCAAAATCTCTCCCTTTGAGAGGCCGATCCGTGTGAGGATCCGGCACACGGTACAACGTACATATCGATTACGGAATTACTCAAGATTTAGTATTGAACAATAAACAGTAGTGTGCTATAACTGATACTGACGGTGGGGCGCTTGGGAATAAGGGCGCTTCCGGCCCGTCAAATCGGAATGAAAGGGGATTTGCCAATGAACAGCCAAATCAAGAAGGGCATTCTCGATCTGTGCGTGCTGGCCTTATTGGAGAAGGGCGACAGTTACGGCTACGACCTCGCAGGTAGCCTGGCACGTAAAGTCGAAGTAGCAGACGGTACTGTTTATCCGATACTGCGTAAGCTCGCTTCTGAAGGTATCGTTTCGACGTACCTGCAAGAATCACAAAACGGGCCGCCGCGCAAATACTATCATCTCACTGATGCAGGACGCAAAAAGTTGAATGCGGAACGTGAAGAGTGGATAAAGTTCTGCGGGGAAGTAAATGGAATTATCAGCGAGGAGACTGGAGGAAAAGCCGATGAATAAGACTGAATATCTTAAAAGGCTCAGCGATGAATTGGGGCACATGCCTTACGGTGATGTCAAGGATATCATCCAATCGATAGAAGAGCATTTTGACGAAGGTTTGGGGGAAGGCAGAAGCGAAGAAGAGATCGCGGCAAGCCTTGGCGATCCCAAGGAACTTGCGAACGAATTCAAGGACGGCGCCAAGTTCAATCAGATAATGAAGAAGCGCAAGAGAATGGCTGATTCATTTAAAGGACCTGACGGAAGAGGCAGGATCTTTGTTATCGTATTTAACGCATTTGTTGGTATCGAATGCTGGCTCGTCCTTCTGGCGGCAGTCATTGCGGCATTCATGTTCCTTGCGGCAGATCTTGGTATTATCGGAGTATTGGTCGCATCAATGATCATGGGCAAGATCACGGAGTTTTTGGTTCCCTGCATCTTCCTCGTACTTACACTTGTTTGTGTCGCAGTATTCCTTGTCGCGCTGGTCATTCTCGGCGTCAAGTACTACGCAAAGGGTCTGAAGTCATACATAAGATGGAACAAGCACGTATGGAACTACGGCTTGGGGGAGGACTGATATGAGTAAAGGTGATATTAAACTGTTGATTACCGGTGCAGTAGCTCTTTTCCTGGCTTGTTTTCTGGGAATAATCACGCTCGCGCTTTATGGAATAAAACTGGGCGGCAAGGCCGTCGAATACGACTGGAAGGGTGCTTTCAGTCAGATGACCGAACAGGTTCAGGATTTAGGAGATTGATCGTTTAAGGGATATCGGGATAGATGAGGGGCTGCCTTAATTCAAAAAAGGCAGCCCCTGATATTACCGGGTAAGTGCATCGAGATAACGGCCCTTTGTGTTATCGTTTAGATATCAAAAAACAATGCTTTTTGTCCGGGGGTATCTTTTATGTTTAAACGTTTGATTTCCTTGAGCCTGACACTGGTCATGGCGGTTGCATTGAGCGGCTGTTTCCTTTTCGAGCCACAGAAGACAAAAAAGAAACTTACGACTTATCTGACAGACAGTCCCGTAGTGTCAGTAAGGTATTACAGTGATTATTATGAGGGCTCGAGAGACGAGGATGAGCCGGTATATCATTTCGAGGAACTTGATCCGGATGATCTTGACGGATTCCTGGACAAGCTCGATTCGATGGAGCTTCAGACGCTCGAATTCAAGAACTACTGGTGGGCTGATCATTTCGGCATCGAGATGGAACTTGAGGACGGAACATATCTGAGATATGACGGAACACAGTTAGAGCACAACAAAGCGCCTATCGATGAACCTCATGACAGCGAAAACAGTATCAGAGATAAATTCATAGAAGTTACCAATTGCGATTTCTGGGATGAGATGAAGGTCTATTTCCCGTCGATCGAGGCAAACGGTGACAAAGTTTACTAAGAATAAGAGGAGTATTGTATGGACGGGGATAAAGAACTCGATTCAAGAATAGAGGCGGTCCTTAAGGCGGAGAAGGAAAACATCATTCCCCGCATGACCAAAAAAGATTACATAATCGCGGCGGTCATTACGCTCATCTCCCTGTTGGGGATAATAGGAGGTTTCTTCCTGTGAGCCGTAAGCATGACGTAAACAAAGAAATAGAGAATGAGGTCTATTGCGGGACCTTGCCGGTTCTTCCGAAAGAACGCAAATACGGATTTATCGATGCTCTCCTGGTGCTTTCGGGATACTGCATCGCAACATGGAGTTACACGCAGGGTTCCTACCTTGCAACACTCGTCGGATTTAAGCAGCTTTTGATCGGTGCATTCCTCGCAGCGATATTCATGCTCATGATCTACCAGCTTCCGGTAATCATGTCAGTCAGATACGGAATAGACATATGGATATGGCTCCGAAGCGTGTTCGGAACAAAGGGTGTTAAGATCGTAACGGTCATTATCATTATCGTTAATTTCCCTTGGTATGCGGTGTGCTGTGAACTTTTTGCAAGTTCGATGGAAAACCTGCTTGCGCTGTTCGGCGTGCATCTTTTTAACGGAGCGCATTTAGTGCTCAGTCTGTCCTGCGTGATAATCGGAACGGTCATCGCGTTAAGGGGTGTTGGAACGATCACATGGACCACGAGGATCCTTGTGCCGCTCCTCCTTCTCGTAGGTGTGGCAGTCGTCGTTGTCGGCTTTACTTCCGTGCCCATGGATGTCATCTGGAATTACCAGCCGGAGCTCGCGGGTGATGCTGACAAGACGGTTAATTATGTGCTCAATATTGAAGCTAATTTCGCTTTCGTCATAACGCTTGTCGGAGGCATGGCCGAAGTTCCGAGACTCTGCAAGTCAGAGAAATCAGGTTATTACGCGGGCGTTCTCGGACAGGGTGCCGCCGGATCCTTCTTCGTTGTTGTCGGTGCCGTCATGGCCATCGCGATGCAGTATGTAACAGGCCAGATGGTTGAGGACCCTACGCTCATGCTGGCTACGTTATCAACTCCGATCCTTGCGCTTGCGTCGCTCCTTCTGGTAGCTTTCGCAAACATCGGTACACAGGCTGTAGGTTCATATATCTACGGCGTAATGCTCAAATCCACATTCAAGAAATCGTCCTATAAAGTGCTCGTGCTCGTACTCGGTCTTTATGTCGGCATCCTTTGCGTATGGGGGAAGATCGAAGAATATTTCGGAAGCTTCCTTACGATAAGTGCATGCGTTTATGCGCCTCTTGCCGCACTGCTCTTCGTTGACTTCTTCTTCGTAAGAAAACAGAAGATCGACCTTAAGAGCGCTTATGAAGAGGAAGGCCACAACGCATATGTATATTCCAAGGGATTTAATATCGTAGGCGCGGTCTGCCTAGCGCTGGGCTTCGCGTTCTCGCTTATCATTTACGACCCGATCAAGAGCGTCGTTCACAACAAGATACTCTTCATGCTGACTCCCACGGGCGCGTCACTGTTCTTTACGGCGATACTGTACTATCTACTCTGCAAGATCCCGGGTATCCGCCGCTATGTAAGAAGAGACACTTATGCGAGCCCGGATAAGAAGCCCTTTGACAGAGCGAAGGTGCCGCCGAGGCAGAACATTATCTTCCTGCCTTTGATGTGGCTGCTCTGCAAGCTTGCCGTATCTCCTTATAAGCTCAAGATCGAGAAGAAGAACATGGAAGGCATCAAGCCTCCGTTCCTGGTATACGGCTCTCACAATTCCTTTATGGATTTCTACGTAACTCCGCTGGCGCTTAAGCCTTACCGCGCGAACTACATTTCCGAGCTCGAAGGATTCGAGAATTTCGGTGAGTGGATATACCGTCAGGCAGGATGCCTCGGAACGCGCAAGTTCATTAACGACCAGTCGCTCATAAGGAACATAGCGCGCGTCATAAAACGCGGCGACATCATGGTCATCTATCCTGAGGCCCGATATGCGAATGTCGGTACGAATTCACACCTTACGCCGTCCATAGCAAAGCTCGCCAAGATGCTGAAGGTTCCCGTCGTCACATTGAACATGCAGGGCAACTATCTCCAGCAGCCGATATGGAATCTCAAGGAGAGAAAGGGTGCGCGTCTCCATGCCGAGCTAAAATGCGTCGTTACTCAGGATGAGATCGGTAAGCTTTCCGTGGACGAGATCCTGTCCCGCATTTCCAAAGAACTCACTTACGATGAGTATAAGTATCAGCTCGAAAACAAGATCGTCATCGATGACAAATGGAGAGCCGAAGGTCTGCACTATCCGCTGTACAGATGCAGGAAGTGCGGAACTGATTTCGCGATGAGGTCTGAAGGCAGCAGGATATTCTGTTCATGCTGCGGCGATTCATACGAGATGGATGAGCTTGGCGTCCTTCATTCTCCTGCGGGTGAAAAGATCCACATTCCCGACTGGTACGAGTGGCAGAGAGGTTTTGTCCATGACGAGATCAGAAACGGCACTTATAAGCTCGACATACCCGTAAGGGTCGAGGCTCTGCCCAATGCCGTAAACTTCATAGACTGCGGTGAGGGAAGGCTCGTTCATGATAAAGACGGATTTGCACTGTCGTTCAATAACTACAGGACCGAAAAGTATGAGACACTGAAGTTCCCGGCGAAGTCCATGGTGTCACTCCACACCGAATACGATTACAGGGGAAAGTTCGGACCGTGTGTCACGCTGTCTACCTATGATGACACGTTCTTCATCTATCCGACCGAGGAGAGCAGGGAAGTGTTCAGTCCGACCAAGATACAGTTTGCAACGGAGTTCCTCGGAGGACTTTATTCGTAATAATCCCGGAAATCGGGTGATCAGGCAATAAAAAAGCTGCCTCTTAAGTGGATCGTTCACTTGTGAGGCAGCTTCCTTTTGTTTGGTTTATTTATGTTTTACTTTGCTTCGAAATTTGTCTCGGGATCCCAGTAGAGATCTTCGTGTTTGTGCATCCAGGCTGACAAAGCTTCGGTCATCTTGTGCGCATCATTGTCATAATCCTCGCCGTGCATGGGTTCGCCGACGTAGATCCTTATCTTGCGGCGGTGAAAACCGTTGAGCGGGTGGGGCTTCTTGGATGTTCTGGGCCAGATCTGGTATGCGCCTGCGATATAGACGGGGACCATGGGCACGCCGGCCTTGATCGCAAGGTAAGCGGCTCCGTCCTTCATCTCGGCGAGCTTGCCCGTGTGGGATCTCGTGCCTTCGGGGAAGACGAAGCAGATATTGCCTTTCTCGACTTCCTTTTTGGCCTTGATGAGACCTCTGACAGGATTTCCGTAACGGTCTACGGCGATACCTCTGCCGACTCTCATGATGAGACGGCCCAATTTGCCGTGATTGGTCTCAAGGTCGGAAGCTGCGAGGCAGCACATCCACTTGAAGTGGCCCTTGGGCAGATAATCGATTATAAGGACGCCGTCAGGATAACTCTGATGGTTGGAAGCGACGACGTATGGATTGTTCTTAGGGAAGTTCTCTTTGCCTATGCATTTCATGTCGCAGAGGATGTGAGTCAGGAGCAGGAAGCCGTCCTTGGCTACAACGTCCCAGAAACCGCGTTTCGTGGGGTATTTCTCGTCCAGATGCTTATGGTGATCCGCACGGGACATCTTGGACTCTGTGTCTTTGGATGTACTTTCTTCTTTATTTATTGCTTTTTCTTCTTCAGACATATATGCTCCTGAAAGGTTTCTGACTATAATCCGCAACTAATATAACACAAAATGTGAATTTAGCGACTTATTGCCATTTCATTCTCAAATATGATATATTTTTTTAGTTGCGCTGTTTCCCCGTAAAAGGGGAGGCGGGGCCGATGGAGGTAATGTATGAATCCTGTTCAGGGTACGCCTGTATTTACAGCTGAGAGATTTACGGACTTAAGGGATCTCGTTGTCCGTACCTGTTCCAAGTATTCTGAACTTGATGCGTTTATCTTCAGACGTTCTCCGAAGCTTTCCGAGGTTCACCGGAGCTTCTTCGAATATGGCAATGATATCAAAGGCCTTGCCACATATATCCTTAACAGTGAGTATGCAGGAGACAGACTTGCCGTCGTAGGCGAGAATGCTTACGAGTGGTTTGTTTCTTATAACGCGATCCTTTCATCTGGTTCCGTCGGAGTTCCTTTAGACAGGGCTCTTCCTGAAGATGAGCTCATCCAGCTCCTTATCAGGTCCAGGAGCCGCGTTATCTTTTATCATCACAAGCACCACAAGATGATGCTTTCGATTGCTGCCAAGATCAAGTCCGGCGAGCTCGACATACCGCTCGAAAAGTTCGTCATCTTCTATAAGGAAGGACTTTCCGGCAAGAGCAAGGACGATACATGGCCTGAAGACGATAAGCGCTTTGCCGATATCTACGACCTCATAAAGGAAGGCAATGTCTTCATTGAGGCCGGTGACAATAAGTTCATGGATACGACGATCGATCCCAATGAGGCAAAGATAATCCTCTTTACTTCGGGCACGACGTCGATGAGCAAGGGCGTTCTGCTCTCTCACAACAACATAGTCTCAAATGTTTATGCCATAGCACAGACTCTCGACGTAAGAAGGGGCGACAGGGCTTTTTCGATCCTGCCGCTGCATCACACTTTCGAGAATACGTGCGATTTCTTCATTCTGTCATGCGGTGCGTGCATCTGCATGTGTGACGGTCTGAGATATATCGTTAAGAATATGGAGGAATGGAAGCCGGATGTCTGCATTTCCGTGCCGCTGCTTTTCGAGAATATCTACGAAAAGATCGAAGACGGCATCAAGGCATCAGGCAAGGAGAGGGTTATTGCAATTGCAAGGCCGGTCACGCGTTTCCTTAGAAAGTGCGGCATAGACATAAGGAAGAATGTCTTCAAGGACATCCTGGATAAGCTCGGAGGCAATTTCCGTATGGTCGTTATCGGCGGCGCCGGCATCGACAAGAAGTATGTTGACGCTTTTACGGATTTCGGTCTCCAGTTCTATATGGGTTACGGTCTTACCGAGACTTCGCCCGTTATCTCGGTCAATACTGAAGTCTGCGACGTTCACGGCTCCGTCGGACGTCCTATGGCAGGCATCACTGTCGCGATAGACGCCGAGGGCACTGGTCCAAAGGCAGTAGGCGAGATCCTTACCAAGTCCGAGTGCGTCATGCTCGGTTACTATGAGAATGAGGAAGCCACGAAGGAAGCCATCGATGAGAACGGGTGGTTCCATACGGGCGACATGGGATACATCGATAAGACAGGTTCCATCCACATCACCGGCCGTGTTAAGTCCATGATCGTTCTTACAAACGGCAAGAAGGCTTTCCCCGAGGAGATCGAGGCAGTCCTTACAGAAATCAAGGGTGTTACCGAGGCTTTCGTCTGGGGCAACAAGAACGACCGTGATGCCATCGACATCTGCGCCAAGCTCCTTATCAACCGTAAGGTTATCGGCGCCGAGCTTGGTCTTGCCACCGAAGCTGATGACGGTCAGGTCGAGGCATATCTGAACGATAAGGTCCACTACGCAAACCACACGATGCCCCAGTATAAGATAGTACGCAACTACGTATTCTCCGAAGAAGAGATGATCAAGACGACGACGCTTAAGATCAAGCGTCCCAAGGAGCAGGAACACATCGAATCACGCCTTGCCGAGCTGGGTCACACCATGTATGACGTAAACGGCAAGAACTTCGATAAGCTCATCAAAGCGAACCGCTGACAGGTCCTATGTCGGAAATCAGAAAACTAACCCTCGGCAGTCGTGTTATCGGTGTCGAGTTTGAACGCAAACGCATAAGAAATATCAACGTACGCGTAAGGCGCGACGGCACCTTATACTGCTCGATCCCGTACGGCGTCGACATCAATGAAGCCGTGAGATTCATAATCTCAAAGCAGGACTATCTCCTCAAGGCGATCGATGGCACCGTGCACGAAGACCGTACCAGGGTCAGGGCGAGGCAGTTTGTTGACGGCGAGATATTCGATGTTTTCGGAAAGCCCTTTATCCTCAAGGTCGAAAGCGGCGCGAAAAACACGTGCGGCGCGGAGAACGGCATCATCACGCTGACCGTTAAGGATGTGTCAGATTACCGCTCGAAATACATGACCTTCGAGAAATGGAGAAGGAACTGCATCAGGAGCGTGATCGTCGATCTGTGCGGCGAGGTGTATCCGCTGTTTGCCCAAAAGGGCGTAGCGCCGCCGAAAAAGATAACTCTGGGTGAATACAAGTCTTTCTGGGGCGAGTGTTTCTCGAAAAGGGGCGAACTCAAGTTCAGCTACAGGCTCTTTGAAAAGGACAGGGAGATCATAAGATACGTTGTCATCCATGAGTTTGCGCATTTCATAGAGCCTAATCATTCCAGCCGGTTCTGGGCCATTGTCGGCGAATATGTGCCGGATTATAAGTCGCTCCGTAAAAAACTGAACAACAAGTAAAAAGACAGTTTTTCCTCAAACCTTCCTCAAGCAAGTTTTCCCTAAATAAGTTATAATAATTTGATAAAAGCCTGATCAGGAGGGATCACTAATGAGTGAAGTCAATCTTGAAAACACCGGTAACGATCAGCAGAACGGTTCGGTCGATCCAAGCAGAAGCACTGTCAAATTCGATCTTTGGGAACGCAAACTCCTTGATTTAAGTACACGTAATTCTCTTTTGAACCTTAGGATAAAAGGTTCTTCCATTCCTCTTTTCGTGCCTGAATGCGCCAACATAGAGGACCTCATAGCACAGGAGAAGAATTTCTCGATAATCTCGCGCGGCGCGGAAGATGAGGCAGAGGAAGAGACTGAGGAGACCGAACCCAAGGAAGTCCCGGATGCCATTAAGCCTGTCGATGAGATAGAAGCCGCAAAAGCAGAAGAAAATGCTGATAAGCCTGCTGATAATGCAGAGAAGGCTGAATCTGCGGAGACAACTGAAGAGACACCTGCAGAACCTGCCGCGGAACCTGCTGCGCCTGCAGCTGAAACTGCAGCAACTGAAACTCCCGCAAAGGAGGCTGCCACTGAAGCGGCTGCTTTAACTCCCGCAAAGAAGACCAAAAAGGTCAAGGGTGTTCCCGCGAAAGATTACTCCATTGAAGATCTGGCTCACATAGACGAATTCAGGGAATTCATCGAGAAGAAATACGAGAAGGGCGTGCTTGTCTCATCTGTTACGGAAGCCGTTCTCGACAAGAATATCAAGACACTCTACAGAGGCGCGAGGACTTCGATGGAAGAGAACGGCGCCAATACGCTGTTCCTTGCATGCGGTTTCTTAAAGTGGTACGAAAAGGACAGGAAAGAGCCCTGTTATGCTCCTTTGCTCCTGATCCCGGTCGAGCTCGTCAAGAAGTTCGGCATCAAGTACACGATGCGAAGAAGGGACGAGGATGTCCAGTTCAACGTCACCGTATCAGAGAAGTTAAGACAGGATTTTAAGATCGAATTCGATGAGTTCAGCAAGACGCTTCCGACGGATGAACACGGCATCGATGTTAAGAAGGTCTTCGACCAGGTAAAGGAAGTCGTAGGCGCTCTCAAGGGCTGGGAAGTCATCGAGGCATGCGTTTTGGGACTGTTCTCATTCTCCCAGTTCGTCATGTGGAATGACATGCACAGCCACAGGGATTCGATCTCAAAGAACAAGATCGTAAAGAGCCTCATCAACGGCGGCCTCGACGAGTGTTTTATCGAGCAGCAGAGACAGTGGAGCGAAGAAGAAAAGGTATCTGATGGCAAGGTTAATGAGGAGGATGTATTCCTGCCTATCGTTGCCGACAGTTCCCAGCTCGCTGCAATAAAACGCGCCGGTGAAGGCTGCAGCTTCGTTCTCCACGGTCCTCCGGGAACAGGTAAGTCGCAGACCATTACTTCGATAATTGCAAACTGCCTCGCAAACAACAGAAAAGTGCTTTTCGCCGCCGAGAAGAAGGCCGCGCTGGATGTTGTCTACAAGCGTTTGGAAAAGATAGGCATTGCGCCTTTCTGCCTGGAGCTTCATTCCAACAAAGTCAGAAAGAGCTACGTGCTCGATCAGCTGAAGGTCGCAAGCGAAGTCAGATCGAACATCAAGGTCGACGGCGATTACGAGAAGTCGCTTGAAGACATCGCAAACAAGAGAAGAGAACTCGATAAGTATGCAAACGAACTTCACGTAAAGCGCGGATGCGGATTGTCACTCTATGAACTCATAAACGTTTATGCCGCAAATCAGGATGCTGCCGACTGCGGTGCTTTTGACGGCGGCTTTATAGAACAGCTTACGCCGGACAGATTGAAAGAGACCGAAACAGCGTTAGGTGAACTGGTGGCTTCTTCAGGAAAACTCGAAGGCAAGCTCCCGTTCGTAAGGTCTTCGGCATATTCACAGGAGGCAAAGAATCAGCTTTCACCGCTAGCCATGGCTATGATCGCAGCATACGATGAGTTTGCCGCAAGCATAGGTGAATTTGAAAAACTCCTTGCAGGTTATAGCTGCAGGGCGGCAGGTGATGTCGGAACCATAAAGAGGATCTCGGGTCTCAGTTACTGCGGTGTCGCCATACTGAAGCTCAAGAACCTTAACATCCCGAAGGGCCTTATCTGCGCTGATGACACCGAAAGTGCTTATCTTGCCTTAAGAGACATGATAGTAAGCTGCAAGGACGCTCTCGCAAAGAGGGACGCTCTTCTTTCCGTATGGCAGCCCGGTTTCCTCGATCTTGACGGCGCCTCGCTCTTAAGCGAGCTCATGACCGCAAAGGCCAAGAATGCTCTGATGCGCGGAATGGCTGAAGGCAATGTCTACAAAAAGGTCAGGGCATACGACATCAAAGGTAACAGAAAAGATGTCCTTGAGCAGGATTTCAAGGCGCTCTCAGATTACAGGAATTCAGTTCAGAATGCTCTGGCATTCATTACTTCCGCAAGAGGTTATCTCGGTGAACTCTATAATCCGGGTGTTGCTTTCCCGGGCTTTGACGTGGCAGCCGTTGAAACACTCAATGAAAGTGCGCATGCCGCATTTGCGGAGTTCGCGCCCGTTGATCCGACAGGCACTCTTAGAAAATTGATAGGCAGCGGTGACGTTACCGCCGTTACAGCTGTTAACGACTTTAACCGCAAGGCAGCAGCATATAAGGATGCTTATGAAAAACTTAATGCAGTATACGGTTTTGCATACGGAAGTTTCGAGCCCGGCGAAGATCTTTTCGAGACCAAGAAGCAGATGGCTCAGACGCTTATCGATGACAGCGAATTCTTAAGAGACAGGATGCAGTTCAATCTCATGGCATCAAGATGCGATGAGTATAAGGTCTCAAATCTCGTAAAGGGTTATGACAGCGGCGCTGTCACGGCTGACGGCATGATCGGTTCGTTCCGCAAGGCATACAGCAGTCTGCTCATTTCGCAGATAATCGATAACAGTGAAGTCTTGAGATCTTTCTCGGGCCTTGTTTTCGAGAAGAAGATAGATGAGCTTTCAAAGGTCAACGATGAGTTCGAAAAGCTTACGAGACAGGAGATCTACCTGAGGATAGCAAAGAATCTGCCTGACCTCAGCAAGGACGCGAACGTATCGTCGGCACTCGGCATCCTGCAGCATGCGATCAAGTCAGGCGGCAGGGGCGTGTCGATAAGAACCCTTTTCTCGCAGATCGGCGACCTTATCCTAAAGCTCTGTCCCTGTGTCCTCATGAGCCCTCTTTCATGCGCACAGTATCTCGATCCGGATAAGAGCGGAATGTTCGATATTGTTGTATTCGACGAAGCGAGCCAGCTGCCGACATGCAAAGCCATAGGCGTTATAGCAAGAGGCAAGGAAGCCGTTATCGTCGGCGACCCGAAGCAGATGCCGCCTACGTCATTCTTTACGGAACAGGTCAATGAGGAAGAGGCTTTTGAGACAGATGATCTTGAGAGCATCTTGGACGACTGCCTTGCGATAAGCATGCCGCAGATGTTCCTGGCATGGCACTACAGGAGCCGTCATGAAAGCCTCATCACGTTCTCCAATAAGTCTTTCTATGAAGGAAGGCTCTTTACGTTCCCGTCGCCTGACGACAGGGAATCAAAGGTTACTATGGTCGACTGCGGAGGTTCGTTCGATTCCGGAAAGACAAGGACGAATAAGACTGAAGCCCAGGCCGTTATCGATGAGCTCGTAAACCGTGCTCACGATCCCGTGCTCTCAAGATACAGCGTCGGCGTAGTTACGTTCAACATCCAGCAGCAGTCGCTCATTGAAGACCTTCTTGATGAGGCTGCGAGCAAGGATCCCGTTCTTGAGAAGTGGGCATTCGGCAGCGAGGAACCCGTCTTTATCAAGAATCTCGAAAACGTACAGGGTGACGAGCGCGACGTCATTTTGTTCTCGGTAGGCTACGGCAAGGACGAGACCGGAAGACTGATAATGAACTTCGGTCCTCTGAACAGGGACGGCGGATGGAGAAGACTTAATGTTGCCGTAACCAGATCAAGGATCGAGATGAAAGTGTTCTCGTCGATCTCGCCCGAAGAGATCCGCATCAATGACACGTCTTCGGAGGGCGTAAAGGCATTCAAGAGATTCCTTCAGTATGCCGCAGGCAGCACTGTCTGGGATCAGGATATCGCCGCCACAGGCAATTCATCGGATAATTCGAACACGCCGCTTATTGACCGCAGCGCCGCATTCACGGGTATCGCGGACGATATCTGCGCAAGATTCAAGGCAATGGGTTATGACACCGATAAGGGTGTCGGAAAGTCCGGATTCAAGATCGACATCGGCGTCGTATCTCCCGAGAAGGACGGAACGTATTGCCTCGGCATCCTTTTGGACGGTCCCGTTTACGCGGCATCGGGTACGACAACATCAAGAGAAGTATCCCAGATGTCGATGCTCAAGAGCTTCGGCTGGAACGTTGTAAGGATATGGTCTCTCGAGTGGTGGGAGAATCCCGACAGCGTATTTGAAAAACTGGTGGCTCTGATAGAAGACGCGAAGAAAGCCTGTGAGGCGGAAAGCAAGTCTGATGAAGAAACTCCGGCAGCAGATGCGGATGCTTCTGCTGATGCACCTTCAGACAGCGCTGATGCTGTATCTCCCGAAGAAGACGGCAACGGTCCGACAGTAGTGATATACGGTCAGGATGAGCCTGAAGACGGAGCTGGAGAACAGGCCTCAACAGACAGCGCTGAAGATCAGACGCAAAAAAAAACGGCTGACGCAGACATAACCTCAAACGGATGTCCTTCAATAACATATAAGGCTGCAGATCTTAAGCCGAGGTCCATGACTTCGGCGGAGTTCTGCGATGCTCTTAACACCAAGTATCTGCAGGAATGCGTAATGGCTATCGTGGAGCAGGAATCGCCTGTCAGTGCCGATGTCCTTGCAAAAGAACTCATCACACTTGCAGGCATTGCAAAGATGACGCCGAAGCTGCGCGACCGCTGTTCCTATCTCGTAAAGAGCATAGAGAAGAACGTGAAGCTCCATTACACGACGCAGAAGCTCGACCTGGCATCCGAAGATGATGATTCGGAAGTCATCTTTCTTTGGAAGGACGGTACCGAGATCGGTAAGGTCATGGACTTCTACAGGACGCCTGCCGAAGGAACGAAGCCGCGTAAAGCCGCTGATATCCCTGTTCAGGAAGCTGCGTGCGCAGCCAACTATCTGGCGAGGTCACAGTACGGCATGCCTTATGCGAGCCTTATTGTCGAGACCTGCAAGGCTTTAGGTTTTTCGAGAGCTCCGGAGGATTCCGATAACTACATGCTCGGAAAGAGGGCTGTCGATTACTGCATCCGTCAGGAACTGCTGGTAATGGATGACGATCTGTTCGTGAAGGGCGAATGACGGGTATCAGGTTTTCGGAAAACTGATAGGAAGGACCAGGGAAATGTCCTTCGCGGAATTGTGGTATAATCACCGACATGGAAAACGAAAGCAACGGTTTTATCAATAGAAATGCGGAACAGACACCGCTTTACGAACGGCCGGGGAGACTTGATCCCGACCGTCATGTTCCCATTACCAGGCTCGACAGGGTGGATGTTAATATCCATTACGATGCCGAGCAGATGGCTTTCGTAAGAGATTCGGACACTCCCGAGTTTACCGAGCAGTCCGCCAATGCCATGAATCCGTTTGAGGATACGGCTCTCCTTAAGGGTGAAATAAAGCCCAGGGCAACAGGTATCAAGACGGGCGCTGCAAAGGTGGAGAGCAGGATATTCGTTCCCGAGATAGATACTGAGGAAGTCAGGGCAAAGATAAAGCAGCCTGTTAAGGAACCCGAACAGCCGTTTTTTATCGCCGAAGAGGATAAGGCGGCTTCATCTGATTACATAGCCGACGCTTTCAGCGGGGTAGAGACTGATTCCGCAGCTCCCCGGCAGACAGCTTCCGTTTCAGTCACGGATGTCGCAAAGCTCAAGATGTACGTGCTTCTTTTAGCAATCGTCATAGTGCTTGAGACAGCGGGGATCGCGCTCTTGGCATTACTCTGAATCTGGCCAGTACTTTGCTTTCGTAATATCGGTTTTTCCCCGGTGCGTCTTTTCAACCCTTTTCCACCCCTAAAAGGGTCAAAAACTTGCAAGCTTTTGGAATTTGCATATTTTCAACCCTTTTTGTCCTTTCAGAGGATCAGGATCATGCAATCCGACGCAAAGCTGATCTTTGCAGATCAAAAGAAAGAGGCTGACTCATCCGTTTATGAGTCAGCCCCGGAAATTATCTGAACTGTTTAAGGAATTACTTCTTGTTTTTTCCCTTGCTCTTTTCCTTTTCCTTGTCTTTGTCCAGTACAAGGAACTTGCCTGCAGGTTCAGGCTTTATGCTGGAGTTCTTGCTTTCGGCTGCTTCGCGGTTGTCCTCGAAAACATAGTCCTTGCCGGGAAGTGCGGCGTTGAAGATGATGCCTACGAGAGAACCTACTGCGAGACCGGAAAGGGAGATCACGAAAGCACCGCAGGGGATGTTGATCGCACCGGCGGAACTGTATGTGACGCCGATGGAAAGAACGAGGATGAGAGCTGCGATGATGACGTTTCTCGTCTTGGAGAAGTCGATCTTGTTCTCAACTACGTTTCTTACGCCGACAGCGGAGATCATGCCGTAGAGTACGAGCGAGATACCGCCGATAACAGGAGTCGGGATAGCGGAGATGCATGCAGCGAGCTTGGGTGAGAAAGAGAAGAGGATCGCAAAGAGAGCCGCAAGTCTTACTACCATAGGATCGAATACCTTGGAGAGAGTAAGAACGCCCGTGTTCTCGCCGTATGTTGTGTTGGCGGGAGCGCCGAAGAGGGAAGCGACTGTTGTTGCAAGACCGTCACCGATGAGTGTTCTGTGAAGTCCGGGATCCTGAATGAAGTTGCGTCCGACTGTCGAGGAGATGGCGGAGATGTCGCCGATGTGCTCAACGATGGTCGCGAGGGAGATCGGAACGATGGTTGCGATCGCGGTTACAAGGAGACCCTTGTCGAGATTGCCGCCGGTGAAGATGGCGGGAACAGTATCCTGATACTTGAAAGGAAGTCCGAGCCATGCAGCGTTCTTGATATTCTCGATGCTGGCTTCCGAGAATAACTGGAAGTCGGGATTGCCCATGATTGCATAGTAGCCGTTTCCGTCAGGACGGCCTGTGGCGAGCATGAGGATGATGCAGAGTACGCATGAGCCGATGACACCGAGGAGGATAGGGGTGATCTTGACCATTCCCTTACCCCAGATGTTGCAGATGACGATGATGATGATCGCTACGACAGCGACGATCCAGTTGGTGGAGCAACTGTTGATGGCGGTGCCTGAAAGGCAGAGACCGATCGCGATGATGATAGGGCCTGTTACGATAGGCGGGAAGAACTTAAGTACACGGTTTACGCCGAATCCCTTGATGAGTCCTGCCAGGATGAGGTACATGAGACCTGCGCACGCAACGCCGAAGCAGGCGTAGGGAAGCAGTTCACGTTCGCCGTTCGGTGCAATGGCGAAGTAACCGGCAAGGAATGCAAAAGATGAACCGAGGAATGCAGGTACTTTTCTCTTTGAGATAAGGTGGAAGAGAAGTGTTCCGAGACCTGCGAAAAGAAGTGTGGCTGACACCGACAGTCCGGTGAGAGCAGGAACCAGGATAGTTGATCCGAACATGGCGAACATGTGTTGGAAACCGAGTACGACGATACGACCGGCACCCAGAGTTTTCGCGTCGTAGACCGCTCCATCCTGAAGGTTGGATTTACTCATAGACAAGCCCTCCGTTGTTATGGAATTTAATCTATCATAGCACTAATGCGTAAAATTCAAGCAATCAAAATGACATTTGTCTGTAATATTTACAAGTAGCGCGTGAGTTTTATTGACTTAAAAAATCATTCAACTAAAATAATCAGGAGATTATTCTTTCAGGCATTTTTGATGCGAAAAGGAGATTGCTATGCAGTACAAAGATTTTACGAATGTTCAGGTAATGGATCACCCTCTCATCAAGCATAAGATCTCACTCTTAAGAAACGTTAACACCGGCACTTATGAGTTCAGACAGCTCGTTGAGGAGATCGCCACGCTTGAAGGCTATGAGGCATTGAGAGACCTTCCGTTAAAGGATGTGGAGATCCAGACTCCTCTTGAGAAGTGCATGACTCCCATGATCGACGGCAAGAAGCTCGCCATCGTTCCGATCCTGCGTGCAGGACTCGGTATGGTACCCGGCGTTCAGGCTCTGGCTCCTCTTGCAAAAGTCGGTCACATTGGTCTTTACAGGGATCCCGAGACACACGAGCCTCACGATTATTACTGCAAGCTCCCTGATCCCATCGATCAGCGTCTCATCGTTGTCGTCGACCCTATGCTCGCTACGGGCGGTTCTGCAGTCGACGCCATCAATTCCATCAAGGCGCACGGCGGAAAGCTCATCAAGTTCATGTGCATCATCGCTGCTCCCGTCGGTATCGAGAGACTTGCAAAGGCTCATCCCGATATCGATATCTATGTCGGAAACGTAGACAGGGAACTCAATGAAAACGCGTATATTCTCCCCGGTCTGGGAGATGCGGGTGACCGTATTTTCGGCACCAAATAATTAAGCCAAAACAAACGGAGGAAAAGTGTTTATGGTTATGAAGAAGATCGTGGCATCTGTTATGGCGGTTGCCACACTGGCACTTGCTTTTGCAGGCTGCGGAAAGAAGGATGACAAGAAGTTTGTCGTAGGTTTCGACCAGGAATTCCCGCCTATGGGCTTCGTCGCAGACGACGGTTCATATGCAGGATTCGATCTTGATCTCGCAAAGGAAGCAGCAAAGCGTATGGGACGTGAGTTCGTGGCACAGCCCATCGCATGGGATTCCAAGGATCAGGAACTCGCTACAGGCAACATCGACTGCATCTGGAACGGTTTTACCATCAGCGGCAGAGAAGACGGATACACATGGACAAAGGCTTACATGAGCAATGACCAGGTAGTTGTAGTAAAGAACGATTCTGCTATCGCTTCACTTGCAGATCTTGCAGGCAAGACTGTAGCTGTACAGAAGGATTCTTCAGGTCTTGCAGCTCTCGAAGACAATGCGGCCCTCAAGGATTCATTCGGTGACCTCATCGAGATGGATTCCTATCTCAATGCCATGATGGAACTCGAGATGGGCAGCGTTGATGCCATCGTAATGGACGAGATCGTTGCGCGTTATGAGATCCAGACATCAGGCAAGGCTTTCAAGGTCCTTGACGAGGCAGTCGCATCCGAAGAGTACGGCGTAGGTTTCCTCAAGGGAAATACCGCTCTCCGTGATGAAGTTCAGAAAGCCATGGATGACATGGCTGCTGACGGAACGATGGCACAGATCTCCAACAAGTGGTTCGGTGCCGATGTTACCATCCTCGGCAAATAAGGCTTAAGATCAGATAAGCTTATTCGGAAAGGCTGCCGCGCTTTTGCGGCAGTCTTTTAGTTATGTTTTAAGTAGTCTTGCGAAAATGACCTCGATGATATTTTGTTTATGCTAAAATAGGTGCTATGTTCAAAAGAGTAATTTCTTACATTCTGATAGCCGTTATGTCACTTGTTCTTTTTGCCGGTTGTTCTTCGGCAGATAAGGATGAGAACAAGGCATTTTCCGCTCCGGATTTTGTTGACGAATGCAGGATACTGATGCCGGCAGCCAAGTACGGTAACATGAGCAGTGACGAGTTCGCGATGAAATTCACTGTGACGGTTTTCGAACAGTTCGGAAAGAGCGATTACTATAAGAACATGACCGATAAAGAGCGCACGGATGCTCTGAACGGTTTAGGAGGAGTCCTGAAGACATACAGTTACGGCAGTGTTGAAGGAGGCTTTATCGATAAGTTCAATGTTGATGCCTCTGCGCATGAGGTAACCTGGCACATCAAGGGCGATTCCGAGATAGAATCTTTATGGAGCATGCCGGGGTATTGATATGGGTAATCTTCAGTCGACATTGATCCAGCTGTGGCAGGGCTTCGGATTTACATTCGGGATCTTCTTCTTTACGCTGATATTTTCGATCCCGTTGGGACTCCTCGTTTCCAAGGGCAGGATGTCCAAGATCAAGATCGTTTCTCTTGTTTTCCAGCTCTACATCTCGATATTAAGAGGCACGCCTCTCATGCTCCAGCTCCTGCTGGTGTATTTCGGACCTTATTACATCTTCGGAGTAAACCTCGGAAGCATACAGATCGGTCCTTTCAACTACAGATTTATCGCAACGATAATTGCATTCTCGCTGAACTATGCGGCATATTTCGCCGAGATATTCAGAGGCGGCATCCAGTCTATGTCCAAGGGACAGTACGAGGCTGCGACGGTCCTCGGATTTACGAAGATGCAGACATATTTCAAGATAATACTCCCGCAGGTCATCAAGCGAGTGCTGCCTTCTGTTTCGAATGAGGTAATCACTCTCGTAAAGGATACTTCGCTTGCCCAGGTCCTCTCGGTTACCGAGATGTTCACCAAGGCATCAGCTGCCGCATCCGCACAGGTATCGGTAATGCCGTTCATAGTTGCGGGCGCTTTCTATTATGCTATGAACCTGATCGTCGAGACGATACTGAACCGCGTGGAAAAATCCATGTCCTACTATTCTTAATGAGGTTATCCCGATGGCAGACGTAAAAAACGACATCGTTCTTGAGATGAAGAACATAAAGAAATCCTTCGGTGACCTTGAGGTCTTAAAGGGCATTTCGATGGAAGTAAAGCGCGGTGAGGTAGTGGCCGTTATCGGTCCTTCAGGCGGCGGAAAATCCACATTGCTCAGATGCGCCACGACACTCGAGACCGTCGATTACGGCAGGATCGTGATAGGCGGCGACGTTCTGTGTGATGAAGGAAAATACTGCGACAAGAAGCTAGAAAAGGAAATCCGCTCCAAATTCGGCCTGGTATTCCAGAATTTCAATCTCTTCCCGCATTTTTCAGTCCGCAGGAACATAACGGAAGCCCTCATACATGTGCATAAAATGAGTAAGGAAGAAGCCGGCGCGATCTGCGACGGACTCTTAAAGAAGATGGACCTCGTCGAAAAGGCTGACGCTTATCCCTGCAATCTCTCGGGCGGCCAGCAGCAGAGAGTTTCCATAGCAAGGGCCCTGGCCACAAATCCTGAGATCATCTTCTTCGATGAGCCCACATCCGCTTTGGATCCCGAGCTCACCAAAGGCGTTCTGACCGTTATCAAGGAACTCGCAAAAGAAAAGATGACGATGGTTATCGTAACCCACGAGATGAGCTTTGCCAGAGACGTTGCCGACCGCATCATATTCATGAGCGGCGGAGTGATCGTTGAGGAAGGCAACGCGTACGATCTCGTTACAAATCCCCAGCAGGAAAGAACCAAAGCTTTCCTGGCCGGTTACTGATACTTTTTCAGCTCTTACAAATACTTATTTTCGCCCGGGTTTAAAATTCCGTGTTTTACCCGGCAGGGTATTCTTGACATAAAATCGAACTGGTAGTACGATAATCGTACTGATAGTTCGAAAATCGAATTAGCAGTACGAAAATAGGGAATCAAGGATATGTATTTGAGGAGGAAGATATGCGTAAAGACTTGGCGGTCGAGATCTATAATGAAGCCGTTTTGAATGCATCGGAAAAGCTTTTCGAAGCAAAGGGATATGAGTCGACTTCGATAGATGACATAGCAAGATGCACGGGGATCAGCAGATCCACACTCTATGTTTATTTCGATAGCAAGCAGACGATCTGGGATTCCATCGTATGCAGGTATATGGAGCAGATCCTGGACGATGCGAAGAAAGCTGCAGAAAGCGACGGCAGTTTTGAGGAAAGGTACTACAAGCTCTGTTTTGACATTGCAGATAAGTTCGAAAAGCACCCGTTGTTCTGCAAGGGTACATTGGGAAAGATCTCTGTAGACACAGATAAAGAGCTTTATAAGAAGATCTACGATATCGGCGAACAGACCAATGAGGAAATCGCAAAGTTTATCAGAAGCGGCATAGAAGAGGGCATTGTCAGAAAAGACATCGACATCTATCCTGCGGTCATAATGATGTGGTCGTCGATATCGGGGATAATCTCGATGGCAAACGACAAGGAAGAGTACATTAAACTCAGATTCAAAATGACTAAGGAAGAGTATCTGAAGAAAGCATTCAAGATGCTTTTGGACGGTGTTTTATGAATGCGGTCTACTTAAGCGGTTCCGGCAATACAAAGCATATAGTGACTCTGCTTCTGGATGAGCTTGGCGGAAACGGGATTGCAGTGCCTATCGAGTCAGAAGATGCAATGAAAGCTTTGGAAGGCGATGAGATCATCCTGGCTTATCCGACGATGTTTTCAAACATTCCGTATCTTGTAAGAGACTTCATAAACACTCATGAAGCATTATGGAAAGGGAAGAAGATATTCCTGATAACGACCATGGGACTGTTTTCTGGTGACGGAACCGGGTGTGCTGCCAGGCTTCTCAAAAAGTACGGTGCGGAGATCACGGGCGGCCTTCAGATAGTGATGCCTGATTCCATCGGTGACTGCAAGGCTCTTAAGAAGTCCAAAGAACAGAACAAATCGATAATAGAAAAGGCCGACAAGCGCGTTGCCGAAGCCGCCAAACAGATGAGGGAAGGCTGCTATCCCAAAGAGGGTCTGTCATTTGCAGCGCACCTTGCCGGATTATTCGGACAGAGGCTCTGGTTCTACAATAAGACGACAGGCTATACCGATAAGGTTAAGATCGATCCGTCAAAGTGCATCGGGTGCGGGATCTGCGCGAAGAACTGCCCTACGCAAAACATCAGGATAGAAGACGGCAAAGCGGTCGCTTCTTCAAAATGCACGATGTGCTACAGATGCATAGATCATTGTCCGAAGCAGGCTATGACGCTTCTGGGAAAGACATTGCACGAGCAGCCGACCTACGAGAAAAACTCCAAGTGATAAATAAAGATCCCGGTACTTGTGAAAGAGCCGGGATCTGTTTAATCTGCAATATTTTTAGAGAATCACTCCGGCTTATAAGAATCCTTCAAAGATACTGCTCTGTTGAATACCAGATGATCAGGTGTTGAATCCTTTGAGTCGGCACAGAAGTAACCGGTCCTTAAGAACTGGAATCTGTCAGCGGGCTTTGTGTCAGCAAGGAATGCTTCTAATTTGGCGCCCCTGATGATCTCCAGGGAATTGGGATTGATGAAATCGAGATAGTTGCAGTCAGCGAGGTCGGGCTGCTCTGTCGTAAAGAGCCTGTCGTAGAGTCTGATCTCGCCGTCAACGGCTGTCTTAGCGTCAACCCAGTGAATGGTGGACTTGATCTTTCTGCCGTCCAAAGTGTTGCCGCCTCTGGAATCCGGATCGTATGTGCAGTGGACTGCGGTTACATTGCCTTCTGCATCGTGATCGCAGGATACGCACTTAACGACATAAGCGGACTTAAGGCGTACCTCGTTGCCGGGGAATAATCTGAAATACTTGGGAGCGGGAACTTCCATGAAGTCTTCTTCTTCGATCCAGAGCTCTCTGGAGAAGGATACCTTACGTGTGCCTGCGTTCTCGTCCTTGGGATTATTCTCGACATCGAACTCTTCGGTCTGTCCCTCAGGATAGTTGTCGATTATGAGTTTGATGGGCTTTAATACAGCCATAGCTCTCTGAGCGTGATCGTTAAGATCTTCGCGGAGACAGTATTCGAGGAACGCGAAGTCAACAACGGAGTTGACCTTTGCGACACCGTTTCTCGCGCTGAAGTTATGGATGGAAGCGGGAGTATAACCCCTTCTTCTGAGACCGCAGAGTGTAGGCATTCTGGGGTCATCCCATCCTGATACGATGCCTGCTTCGATCATGGCACGGAGCTTTCTCTTGGAAAGGACCGTGTGTGTGATTCCGAGTCTTGCGAACTCGATCTGACGGGGCTTGCACTCAACGGAAATGTTGTTTACCACCCAGTCGTAAAGAGGTCTGTGAGCTTCGAACTCCAATGAGCAGAGGGAGTGTGTGATGCCTTCCAAAGCGTCTTCGATAGGATGAGCGAAGTCGTACATGGGGTAGATGCACCACTCTGTGCCTGTTCTGTGATGAGGGAGATGATTGATCCTGTAGATAACGGGATCTCTCATGTTGAAGTTGCCGGAAGCGAGGTCGATCTTGGCACGGAGAGTCATCTTTCCGTCTTCAAATTCACCGGCTCTCATTCTCTTAAAGAGATCAAGGCTCTCCTCGATGGGTCTGTCACGATAAGGGGAGACAGCGGGAGTCTTTGTGTCGCCTCTCATGTCTCTCATCTGGTCGGGCGTAAGTTCGCAAACGTAAGCCAGGCCCTTGTTGATGAGTTCGATGGCGAATTCATACATCTTCTCGAAATACTCGGAAGCATAGAAGAACCGGTCATCCCAGTCGTGGCCTAACCAGTGGATATCCTCCTTGATGGCCTCAACGTATTCCTCATCCTCTTTGGTGGGGTTCGTGTCGTCCATTCTGAGGTTGCACAGGCCGTTGTATGCTTCAGCTGTACCGAAGTCGATCTCCAATGCCTTTGCGTGACCTATGTGAAGGTAGCCGTTCGGTTCGGGCGGGAATCTCGTATGGATCTTCTTGCCGTAGACTCTTCCGCCTTCTTTAAGTTCCTCGTCAATGATCTGCTCGATAAAATTCTTGCTGTCAGCCATTTCTAGTATTCTCCCGATCAAAGTCTTGAATAAGCATATTTAATTCTCTTAAGAGATTCTTCCTTGCCAAGAAGGAGCATGACCTCAGCGCATCCGCCGGGGGTGACCGCAACTCCTGCGGCAGCGATCCTTACAGGCCACATAACGACAGAGTTCTTGACTTCAAGGCTCTCTGCCAGCGTCTTCATAGCTTCTGTGATGGCTTCTCTGTCCCAGTCTAAGTTCTCTAAAACGGGGATAGCCTTTTCGAGCATCTGCTTTGAAGACTCCAGTGTTGACTTGCTCTTCTTGTGCTCGAAAAGCCCGAGATCGAAATCACCGTATTCCTTTATGAAGGAAAGCTTCTCGGTGATCTCAGTGAACTTTGCGATCCTGGGCTTCAGGAGCTCTGCGAGCAGAGCGTAGCATGAAGGATCAACGCCTGCCTCATCGTAGAAGGGCTTTGCGTGCTCCAAGAACTCCTCGTCGGACATGGCCTTGATGTGTTCCTGGTTTACCCATGAGAGCTTGTCGTAGTCGAATACGGCAGGTGACTTGGAAATGCCGTTGATATCAAATGCTTCGATGAGCTCGGGCAGGGAGAAGATCTCCCTTGTATCCTTGGGTGCCCAGCCTAAGAGTGCGATATAGTTGATGATAGCCTCAGGGAGGTAACCTTCGTTAACGAGATCCATGAAACCTGTGGAGCCGTGACGCTTTGAAAGCTTGGAGATCACTTCGTTGCCTTCCTCGTCAACCGACTTGCCCATGATGAGCGGCAGGTGGATGTATGTGGGGATCTCCCAGCCGAATGCCTCATAGAGGAGGTTGTACTTAGGTGTTGAAGATAAGTACTCGGATCCTCTTACAACGTGTGTAATTCCCATTGTGTGGTCATCGATAACGTTGGCGAAGTTATAAGTAGGGAAGCCGTCAGTCTTGATCAATACCTGATCGTCAAGATCCTCGTTGGGGAATGTGATGTCTCCGTAAACCAGGTCATGGTAAGAAGTAGAGCCTGTAAGGGGCATTTTCTGACGGATGACATAGGGCATGCCTGCGTCCAGGTTCTTCTGGATCTCTTCAGGAGATAAGTCTCTGCAGTGACGATCGTAACCTGTACCCTCAGGTGCATTCTCCTTAAGAGCCTCAAGGCGCTCCTTGGTGCAGAAGCATCTGTAAGCCTTGCCCTGTTCCACGAGCTGCTCGGCGTAAGGCTTATACATAGGAAGTCGCTCGCTCTGGACATATGGTCCGAACTCTCCGCCGATATCCGGACCTTCGTCGTGCTCAAGGCCGGCGAGCTTCATCGTGTCGTATATTACCTGAGTTGCGCCCTCCACATAACGTTCACGGTCGGTATCTTCGATCCTCAGTACAAAAGTGCCGCCTTCGTGCTTTGCGGTAAGGTATTCATAAAGCGCGGTGCGGAGATTTCCGACATGCATAAAACCCGTGGGACTGGGTGCGAATCTCGTTCTTATTTTCATACGTGACCTCTATTAATAAATTTCCTGAGCGTTTATTTTATCACTTTTGTGGTAATATACAAATTGACTTTTGCAGCGAAAGGAGCCTTAAAACCTTTGGACAGACTTGATTGCAACCGGAGCTACGACTGCTTTACCGGAAGCGGTATCGCAGACGAATTCGTGGCAGGTTTTATTCTCGAGCAATATGGCAACAAAGATCTCGGAGACCAGGAGATCAAGGCTGCGATAATATCCGACAGACAGGTTAGCGGCTACTATTACAACGCTTTTGAGAAACAGTTCGTCATAAGAAATGTCAAGACATGCCTTATCACTGTTGAAGAGGGTGAGCAGAACAAAAATCTCTCACAGGTCAATAATGTTATCAAGGAGTTCACGGAGTTCGGTCTCGGCAGCAACGACTGGGTGATCGCGTTCGGCGGCGGTTCCGTAATAGACATTGCTGGATTTGCTTCTGCGCTCTATTCGGGAGGTTCCCGTTTTATCGCTGTCCCTACGACACTCTCGTCAATGGCGGAGACATGCTGCGCCGATAAGGTCTATACAAATTCAGGAAGCCGCAAGAATACGGCTTCCGTTAAGGTTTCCCAGAGCGCTGTGTTCATCGATCCGGTCTTCCTTTCGACGATACCGAAAAAGTATATTCCCAACGGATATGCCCAGATAATCAGATATGCGCTGCTCGCTGATTTCGGTCTGCTCACGGATTTGCTCAACATAGCGGGTTCGAGCCCTTCCGATATCAGGGTTTTCCTTAACAGGGTCTATGCCGCGAGAGCCGCTATCGACAGGAAGAATCCCGTTCTCCTGACGCTCGGCAACGAACTGTCGGAGGCTATCGAGGGATACTTCAGGTTTATGAACTATTCGGAAGGCGAGGCTCTTGCCTTAAGCCTTTTCGCCACGGTCCCCGACAAGGCCAGGACTGCGCTTACCGCGATCTACACGAAGCTTAATCTTCCCACCGAACTGAAGGACGTAAGCTTCAATTCGATAATGAATTCCCTTAAGGATACATACGGCAAAGGCCATTCCGCCGGAAAACCCCTCGTTTGTTATGAGGAAGTGGGCGGCAAGGGCACCTGGGCCATAAAGGATCCTTCCAGGGAAGAGGCTCTTGCGATACTTGAGGAGCGTTTGGGCCACATCGCCGGAAGCTCTTCTGCGATTGCCGCAAAAAACGGAGAGTCTTAGGGTATAATTAGCGGGTTATGAACAGAGATCTTGGAAAAAGGATAATAGCTGCCGTCACATGCCTGTTGGTTCTTGCAGAACCGATGGTCCTGTCTTCGTGCAAAAAAAAGGACAAGTCTTCTGACAAGCCCGCTGATTACGGTACTTACGGTGCCGATATAGCGCGTGAGATCGCAACGAATTTCCCCGGAAGAAAAGCATATTCTTCCGATGAGAAAAAGACCGGCGAATATATCGAAGAGAAGATAAAGGAACTGGGGTATACGCCTGAAGTACAGACATTTCAGGGCGCTGACGGCGGCACTTCCAACAACTATATCGTTAAGGTAGAGGGAACGGGTTTCTATGTCGCAAAAGATGACGGGACCTTCGAACTCGAGCACAGGACAGCCCTTATAGGCACGCATTATGACGCTGCCATACTTCCGGACTATCTTGAAGAATCCGATGAGGATGAAGAAGATGAGGAAGATGAGGAGGAAGAAGGCGAGGAGGATGCAGAGCCTACGGAAGCACCTAAGTTCGTCTTTGACGGTATCTCTGACAACGCTTCAGGCACAGCCTGCATCCTTACGGCTCTCAGGGCTTTCAAAGACTACAAGAACATCGCTTACGACGTATGCTTTGTCTTCTTCGGTGCCGGTACCGACAACTTCACGGGCGCGGAAGCCTTTTATCAGTCGCTCAGTTACGACGAGAAGAACTCGATCGATGTAATGTACGATGTCGACAGCCTTTATGCCGGCGACAAGGTGTATGCATCTTCAGGCTTCAAATCACTTATCTCCAGCAGGAAATACGAGATGAGAAGAAAGCTGTATCAGGCTTATGACGTATGCTTTTCAAATACTCTGTACACAAATTACGGCTTCGATCTCTATTACAATGAATCCGGTGTTAAGGCCGACGTAAATGACGACGGCATCAGGGATATCTTCAATGAACTGCCGAAAACGATATCGGACTATAAGGTCTTCGACGACAGGATGATCCCGATCGTTTATTTCGAGAGTTACGAATACAATTTCACTTCCATGGACCAGATGAAGGAGACAAAGAACCTTAGCCTTCAGGATTACGGCGGTATCATCAGGGGAACGCCTGCGGACTGTTCCTACTATCTTGATTCCGTTCTCGTGGAAGATGATTATGACCGCAACGGCGACGGCGAGATAGACTGCTCCGGAGACAGGCTGCAGATAAGGATAAACTGCGTTGCATTCATCGTCATCGAATCGCTTCTCAAGGGTTCGGACAAGGGCATGACGCCGGCTCAGTATGAAGCCTACATGATCGAGTCCACCAGACAGACTTACGGTTCGTCCGAGACCACATAACACAGGCCGCAAAAGAACGGCTCCTTCACACATATTTACCAAATTGATTTTCGCGTCCTTATGTTATACTAAATAAGATAAGCATAGGGAAGAAGGTCCCGTTGATGTCCGATACATCTATCATCAGCCAGATATACGAGTTCTTATTGGAGCTTTTTAAAAGCCTTGACGAAGGCAAGCTCTTCTTTGGCTCTCCGTGGGACTTTGTCAGATATGCGATAGACATCATCCTCGTAACATTCCTTTTCTACACGCTCCTGATGTTCATCAGGCAGACAAGGGCATGGCAGCTTATCAAAGGTATCGTTCTGATCCTTGTATTTGTAGCTTTCTGCGGTCTTATCGGACTCGACATGGTCGGGTTCCTGTTTAACCGCCTTCTCTATATCATCGCGATTCTCTTCGTCGTATTGTTCCAGCCCGAGCTCAGAAGAGCTCTCGAGACGGTCGGACTCAGGACTTCGAATGCCGCAAACCCTTTCAGGCACAGCGAGTCCGTAATGACGAAGGAAGAACTTACCTCGTTCATCAAGGAGATAAGCTCCGCGTGTAAAGAAATGTCCAGGACATATACGGGTGCTCTTATCCTCATAGAGAGACATACGAGGCTCGATGAGCTCCTTTCACAGGAAAACGTAGTCACTTTCGATTCTGAAGTTACCAGCTCGGTACTCCAGAGCATCTTCTATAAGGGATCTCCGATGCATGACGGCGGCCTGCTTATCAGGGACGGCAGGATCATCGCGGCAAGATGCCACGTCCCTCTCTCGGTCACGATGCATTCTCTCGAGCGCTCCGGAACTAGGCACAGAGCCGCAGTCGGCGCGAGTGAGATGGGCGATACGGTTGCAGTAGTCGTTTCCGAAGAGAGAGGAAAGACCTCCATCGCCGTTAACGGCAGACTTTTCGAGATGAGATCGACAAAAGAACTCGAAGCAAATCTGTCCTATCTTCTCGGTCTTAAGGAATACGGCGGAGAGCAGAAGACGGTCATCGGAAGGTTCTTTGACAAACTCCGCGGCAAAAAAGCCGACGACCAGGATGTATTGAGCCAGGAGGAAGTCGCAAAAGCAGGGAAGAGCAAGAACAGCGGTGTTTCCAATCCCGTTACTGCAACCACGCAGGTCGAGATCGCCGGAGAGACAGCCGTTCCCATTTCCATCAGCACCAGAGCGGCAGACCAGCTCCCGAATTCCAAGCGCGTGGGAACTGCCACAAGGATCATATTCTTTATCGTATCCCTCTTCCTGTCGCTGTTCCTCTGGATGTATATCCAGATAATCACGAACCCTGTAGTCACGAAGTCGATAACGGTTCCGATCACACAGGATATCAATGTCCCTGAGAATGCGGAAGTTTCCTATTCCATCAAGAGTGTTGATCTTGTCGTAGTCGGACGTGCAGGCACGCTGAATACGCTGACGGCAGATGACATCATCGCCGCGGTAGACTATCAGAGCCTTGAACCGGGATATACCGGAGTAGTGGAGCTCCCTGTTGAGATCATGCACGATGACGGAGTATATTTCCGTGTCGACAGCAAGCTCCCGGAAAAGGTATCCGTAACCGTTTATTCGGCCAACTGAGTATTTTATTGCCCGCATTTACAAGGTGCAGGAAGAAAGGATATAAAACATGTTAGAGACAAAAGATCTTATCGATTTGACACATACTCTTGCAGCTCCCATCCTGGAAGACAAGAAGTATCCCTGGGAGGCTTTGCCGCTCATCAAGGAGTTCATCCTTAAGCTCGGTCCCACGCTCGATCCCGAAGTCTACGAGGAAAAAGGCGAGGGCATCTGGATCGCAAAGAGTGCGAAAGTATTTGATTCCGCGTACATCGCCGGCCCCTGCATCATCGGACCCGAGACTGAGGTCCGTCAGTGCGCATTCATAAGAGGCAGCGCACTCATCGGAAGCAAGTGCGTTATCGGAAACTCCACAGAACTCAAGAATGTCATCATCAGCGATAACGTTCAGGTTCCCCACTATAACTACGTCGGAGATTCCATTCTCGGATACAAGTCACATCTCGGTGCCGGCGCCATCACTTCTAACGTTAAGTCCGATAAGACTCTCGTTTGCGTTAAGAACGGCGATGAGGTAATCGAGACAGGCCTCAAGAAGTTTGCTGCAATCGTCGGAGACAACGTTGAAGTAGGATGCCAGAGCGTTCTTAATCCGGGTACAGTTATCGGCAGAGGATGCCGTGTATATCCTCTCTCAAGAGTAAGAGGCGTAATCCCCGAAAAGCATATCTTCAAGGATAAGGACGAGATCGTTCCGATCGAGGAATAAATCACAGTATAGACTTTAAAACAGGCTGCCTCGGGATGCGGAAATCGCTTTTGAGGCAGTTTTATTTTGGGCTTTCGAAATATTTGTGGGACCAGCCAATGTTTATCTCGGCGTGACGTTTCTGTGAAATCAGATGCTTAACATATCTGAAGGTTATTTGCAGTAGCTCATTCCATCAATGGAGTTGCATTTTCACTCTTTTAGGCCCGCAAAATATCCGAAGATCCGTTTTATTGGTCGTATTACATTAAAACAAAAGGACTGCTCCGATAGTGAAACAGCCCCAGATCGTTTAAGTTGTTAACCGGATCAGACTACGCTGTCCTTGAGTTTGTCGAATGCGGCCTTTGCGACCTGTCTGACGTTAGGATCGGAATCGGCGAAAGCGAGCTTCTTTACGTATTCTTCGCAATGCTTTGCGTGAATGTCTGCTGCTGCCGTAGCTGCTGCTGCTCTTACCATCGGTGAAGAGTCACGGAGAAGAGGAATGAGAGCCATGCCGGATTCATAAGTGGGGATCATGCCCATGGCCATTGCAACTGCCATGCGGACGTCATCTTCGGAATTATCGGCATATTTAAGAAGTGCACCAAGCTTCTGCTTCGATCCGAGTTTCTGGATTTTATCTTTCAAAGCGTCAGTACGTCCCATATTAAGGCTCCCGATAAATCTTATTACTCAAGGTTATTATAGAGTAAAATCGTGAAAAAAACATTAGGTTCACCAAAATATCCTGAAATGTTAATAGATTTTGGTATATTTTGCTCTATAATACCTTTGATTATACAATCAAAGTCAAAAAAATTGAAATGATTTTTTACACTTTACGGTTGTTTTGATCGAAAGTAACGAGAGGATAATTTGGATGAAAAAAACTACTTGCGGCATTGCCGCTTCGGTCATATCTTTAGCTGTTTTATTCAGTTCCTGTTCAGCTAATCTGGGACCTGAGACATTACCTTCAACAACTCCTGCAACAGAGCCTACCGAAACGGAACCAACCGAGACTGAAGAAACACATTTACCGGAAGAAACGGAACCTTCAAGCACCGCTGTCGTTACTGAAAGCATCGTTGAAAAATACGGACGCCTTCAGATCGACGGAAAGAAGATAACGGACAGTGAAGGAGAGTCTGTCATACTCAAGGGAATAAGCTCATACGGTATTCAGGACTGCGAGAACTTTTTCACGCCTGAGATCGTTAAGACACTTGCGGAAGACTGGGGTGTGGATGTTCTGAGGATCGCTGTTACCGGTGATGAGAACAGCGAAGGATATCTGAAAGATCCCGAGAAGTATTTCGATCTGGTCTGCAAGATGTGCGATATGTGTATAGTGCAGGGCATATATGTCATAGTCGACTGGAATGTCTGTTTTGTCGAAGAGGAGGATGAGACCAAAGAAGCAGCAGTTGATTTCTTTACAAGGCTTTCAACTATATATGCCGATTCTCCGAACGTTATATATGAAGTTGCAAATGATCCGCTGTTGGACGATGAGGAAGATGAAGACGCCGATGAATGGAATGACATAATCGTGCCCTTCGTATCAGATATCATCGAAGTTACAAGAGAGAACAGCCCCGACAGCATAATCATAGTAGGCGCTCCCAACAAGGGAATCGATATCGATGTCGCTTCTGAAGATATGCTCGATTACGATAATATCGCATATGCATTCCGTTTTTATTCCGGATCGCAGGGATATCTTCTCAGGGAGAAGGCGAAGACTGCGATGGATAACGGTGCGTGCGTTATCGCAACGCAGTTCGGTCTTGGTACAGAGAACAGCACAGACGGCATCAACGAGCTGATGAGCACGACATGGATGAAGTTCATGAACGAATATGAGATCTCCTGGTGCAATTACGCCATCGGAAGCAATGCCGAAGAATCAGCAAATGCGCTGCTTCTTGATGCCGAAAACTATACCGACGAACAGAAGTATTCAGGTCACTGGCCGGACGGTCTCATTTCCGATTCCGGACACTTTGCAAGAGACCAGTTCCTCTATGTGGAACCCGTGACGGAAGAGACTTCCGAGACCACTGAAGAGTAGGTTTTCGTAAGTGCTTATGTCGCGTCCCGGTTACAGCGTATCAAGATCCAGATACAGGTGTGAGATGCTCGCTCTGGAGACTGAAAGGTTAAGGCTTTCGGTCCTGAGAAAGAGCGAAGCGCCCAGGGCTCTGGAATATTTTTCGCGCAACAGGGAGTTTCATAAGAGGTTTTCGCAGACGCATACCGACGATTATTTCACGCTGTCCACGCAGAAGAAGTATCTGGTTTATGACTGTGAATCCTTTCTGGACGGAAGTCTCGTGCCTTTGTGGATATCACTGAAGGAAGGCGGCAGACTGATCGGAAGGGTGTCGTATTTTAATTTCGCGTACGGCGGCATGATGTCTTGCGCATGCGGCTATCATCTCGATAAGGATCACACGGGGCATGGTTACATGACCGAGGCTCTCAAAGGTTCGCTCGCTTTTGTCTTCGACGAATACAAGATGCACCGCATCGAAGCTTTCATCCTTCCCGAAAACGAACCGTCGTTAAAGCTCATCAGGAACGTGGGGTTTCATTACGAAGGGCAGAGGAAATCCTATATGCACATCAACGGGAAATATAAGGATCACGAGGCTTTTTATCTGCTCGAAGACGACATGTGACACCTGTGCAGCGTGAAGTTTCAGGTCAGAAAACTCAATTTGCCTTAACTTGTAACAAAATTTCCATAATTTTACAGGCAAAGTATGTAATAATATGGTATACGATTATGCGGAGGTGATAATTGTGAACAGAAAGAGATTTACAACTGCGCTTATTGCAATGATGATGGTCAGTGTGATAGGCCTCGGAGCAGTTGCCTGCAAAAAGACGGAGCCCACAGAGACTTCGATTGAGACTTCTGAACTAACAACCACCACAACAACCACCGTCCCGACAACGACACTTACCGAGTATACAGGCCCTCTTACCAATGATGTTGAGGTCTCCTGGACTGAAACCCCTATCGAGGAAAAGACTTTATATGCCAATGTTACCAAGGGTGAGTTCCTTAATGTAAGGAAAGGTCCCGCTACGACTTATGAGAAGGTCGGCACTCTTACGAGAGGACAGGCCATTAAGGTTGTTGCAACGTCCGGAGGCTGGTATAAGACAGTTGACGGATTCTATGTATCAGAGAATTATCTTGTAGCAACTCCGCCGAACTGATTTTTTTCTGTTGAAAAATTTTAAACCTTAGTGTAATATACATAGGCACTTAACAAAAGTGCCGACACGCGAGTGTAGTTCAATGGTAGAACTTCAGCCTTCCAAGCTGACCACGTGGGTTCGATTCCCATCACTCGCTCCAGGGTCATTAGCTCAGCTGGATAGAGCAACAGCCTTCTAAGCTGTGGGCCGGAGGTTCGAGTCCCCCATGGCTCACCATCAAAAAGCGCTTCGAGTGATCGGAGCGCTTTTGGTTATTTGAGTATTTTGCATAAAAAGCTCCATTCGTGTTTTACTCTGACGATATCCGTTTCTCATTGTCTGCCGTTACAGTGTTTGGTAAACTTTATCAGGATAAAGGAGAATAGGATCATGAAATATTGTATTAATTGTTTTGCCCCGTTAGCTGATGATGATGATTTCTGCAGGAAATGCGGAACTAAGGTCGAAGCTTTTGAAAGAATATCTGCAGATGAGAGTATATCGCTGCTTAATAATATTGGGAACAAATACGATGAGTGGGTTAACCTTAATAACGAGATCGAGCAGCTCGAAGGAGAACTTCCGCTTTATCAGGTTCCGGATAAGCGGCCCAGGTATTCCGCTTTTAGGTTCTTCTGGCCTTTTCTCATCTATGCTCAGGTAGCTGAGGTCGTTGTCGGTATTATTTTCCTCATCATTGCTTTTTCCAACGGCTTTGCAGATGTGGAATTAGATACCATCAGGTTTTTCCTGTATATATTTGCTTTCCTGGCAGGGGGCGCCACACTGATCATCGGCGGTGTCTATGCCACAAAAAAAAGATACGCGAAGAATCTTGTGCTGATCAATGCCGAAAACGATGTTGTGGAAAAGAAGCGTAAGATCGAAAGACGCCTCGGCGAACTGATGCGTAGGCGGAATGTGCTGGAACGTGAGCTCGATCAGTATAACAGCTGTATCCCGCCCGCTATGAGGAGTTCTTTCCATGTGAAGATGCTGAGAGCCAGTATCGAAAACGGCGAGGCAAAGGATCTTTATGAAGCAGTCATGCTCTGTCACGGTAAATTAAATAATCTTGATCAATGATATAATCGGTTTGATCTGAATTCAGGGGGTAGATTACTATGAATTGTGTTAAGTGCGGCTCTTTAATAGCAGATGGAAACAATTTCTGCATGATCTGCGGAACACCTGTCGGAGCACAGGTACAGCCTCAGGCTTCTGCGCCTGTGGCAGGCACTGCACCGGCACCCGCACCTGTTCAGCAGCAGGCACCACTTGCGGCTTCGCAAACGCTTCCTTATGCGCCTCCGGCCATGCAGGACGGCAACATAATTATTCCGTTTGGGAGAAAATACAGGATCGTTTGTCCCGATTGCCATTCGGTCAGTGAAGACCTCAAGCGTGATCAGACTCCGGGTTTCCCATGCCGTTCATGCGGAAAGGCTTATGCATATGGCGGTCAGGTCCTGCTCTACAGATGCGGAATGGGAATGCCCAGCTGCGGCCTCCTTCATGTTGATATTGTGATAGACGGTGTTGTATATGGGGAGATCACCAATACCGAATCCGTCAGGATCCTGCTCAGTAACGGAACACATATCATCGGCGCGGTAACCAAGCCGAATTGGCCGTATTCTCCCGTCACCAGCAATCAGTTCCAGATAGTTGTCGGACCGCAGAGCAACAGTCTGGCATTCAAAATGAATATCATATACAGATACAGGGCTTCGAACGGGGTTGAGCTGAAACAGTGCAATCCGGAGGAGATTCCTAACATTTAATCAAATGTATTTTAGTATATTGTGACAAGGTTGTCCGTTTTTGGGACAACCTTGTTTTTGCACCCCTTTAGGCTTGAAGGATATCGAAATCTTTGTGTTATAATCGAAAAGTCAAACGCATATATATTATTTATTTTAAGGAGTTGGGTAAGTTATGCCGGGTAAGAAAGATTACGGCAATGAGAGTATCTCGATGCTCAAGGGCGCGGACAGAGTAAGACTCCGTCCGGCTGTTATTTTCGGTTCAGACAATCTCGAGGGATGCATTCATTCCTTTTTCGAGATCCTGTCCAATTCTATCGACGAGGCCAGGGAAGGCCACGGCAACAAGATCATAATAACGAGATTTGCCGACGGTGCCATCGAAGTTGAAGACTTCGGCCGCGGTATCCCCATGGATTACAATGCCAAAGAGGGAAGGTTCAACTGGGAACTGGTCTACTGCGAGCTTTATGCCGGCGGTAAGTACAACAATAACTCATCAGGTGATTATGAGTTCTCTTTGGGACTCAACGGTCTCGGTGCGTGCGCCACACAGTATGCTTCCGAGTTTTTCGAAGTAACCGTTTTCAGGGATCACACTAAGTTCGAGATGTCCTTTAAGAAGGGTGAGCCTGTAACCGAGCTCATCCAGTCTCCTTACAGATTTAACAGAACAGGTACGATCCAGCGATGGAAGCCCGATACGGAAGTCTTCACCGAGATACTGATCCCTCTTGATACATTCAAGGAGATCATCAAGCGTCAGTCGGTCATCAACAGCGGTATCGAGTTTATCCTTAAGGATGCAGAGTCCGGAGAAGAATTCTCGTTCATCTATCCTGAAGGTATCAAGGGATATGTTGATGAGCTCAATGCCATGAAGGGCTTTACCGATACATACTCCTTCTCAGGTGAAGGCAAGGGCAGGGACAAGGAAGACCGTGACGAGTATAAAGTCAGGGCAGAGGTAGCCTTCTGCTTCAATAACGAGGTAAATGTCCTCGAATACTTCCATAACTCAAGCTTCCTCGAACACGGCGGTTCACCTGATAAGGCCGTAAGGAATGCATTTGTTGCCGAGATCGACAAGCAGATCAAGCAGCGTGACAAGTACAAGGCAAATGAGTCAAAGATCACTTTCCAGGATGTTGCCGATTCGCTGATCCTCGTGACCAACACGTTCTCAACACAGACTTCTTATGAGAACCAGACCAAGAAGGCCATAAACAATAAGTTTGTTCAGGATTTCCTTACCCAGCTCATCAGAGATAACCTTGAGATCTGGTTCATAGAGAATAAGGATTTTGCTGCAAAGACCATAGATCAGATCCTCATAAACAAGCGTGCCAGAGAGAATGCCGAGAAGGCAAAGGTCAATATCAAGAAGACTCTCATGGGCAAGGTCGACATCAATAACAGGATCAAGAAATTTGTCGACTGCAGATCGAAGGATGTTTCAAAGCGCGAGCTCTACATCGTTGAGGGTGATTCGGCTTTGGGCTCCGTTAAGCTCGGAAGAGACGCCGAATTCCAGGCTGTCATGCCTGTCAGAGGTAAGATATTGAACTGTCTCAAGGCTGATTACGCGACGATCTTCAAGAGTGAGATCATCACGGATCTTCTCAAGGTGCTTGGCTGCGGTGTTGAGATCAAGAACAAGCACACCAAGGATATGAGTGCTTTTAATCTTGATGACTTAAGATGGAACAAGATCATAATCTGTACCGATGCCGACGTCGACGGATTCCAGATCAGAACGCTGATACTTGCGATGCTCTACAGGCTTACTCCGACGCTTATCGAGAAGGGCTACGTATACATTGCGGAGTCGCCTCTTTTCGAGATCACATACAGGCCTAAGGGCAAGAATGCGAAGGAAGAGACTTATTTCGCATTCAACGAGAAGGAGAAGACCGAGATCCTGGCAAAGGTCGATCCCAAGCTCTGCACGATCCAGAGATCCAAAGGTCTGGGTGAGAACGAGCCTGAGATGATGTGGCAGACGACGATGAATCCTAAGTCCAGACGTCTTATCAAGGCTTGTCCCGAAGATGCTCAGAAGACAGCTGAAGTATTTGATCTTCTCCTCGGAGATAACCTTGCAGGAAGAAAAACTCATATCGAGCTGGACGGCAAAAAGTATCTCGATATGCTTGATCTGGGGTGATTTAAATGGCACGTAAGAAAAAAGACGATAATAATTCCGATTCACTGAAGGCAAGGCTTACCGACAGTAATGCCAAGGATATGCCGGCTATAGATCAGCCGATAACGGACATGCTCGAGATCAACTACATGCCGTATGCGATGAGCGTCATCGTATCGCGTGCGATCCCAGAGATAGACGGTTTTAAGCCTTCACACAGAAAGCTCCTTTACACGATGTACAAGATGGGCCTTTTGGGCGGCAACAGGACAAAGTCCGCGAACGTTGTCGGACAGACCATGAAGCTTAATCCGCACGGCGACCAGGCCATCTACGACACGATGGTAAGACTTACCAGGGGCAACGGTTCGCTCTTGCATCCTTTCGTTGATTCGAAGGGTAACTTCGGTAAGCAGTATTCGCGCGACATGCAGTGTGCGGCGCCGAGATATACGGAGGTAAGGCTCGAAAAGATTTGTGAAGAGATCTTCAAGGGTATCGACAAAGATGCGGTCGACATGGTAGACAACTATGACGGTACGCTTAAGGAACCCACGCTCCTTCCGACGACATTCCCGGCCGTTCTCGTTAATGCGAACCAGGGTATCGCCGTTGGTATGGCGTCCAACATCTGCTCATTCAATCTTGCGGAAGTATGCGCGGCGACGGAAGCTTACATGAAGGATCCGAACTGCGATCTGCTCGAAGTTATGCCTGCGCCTGATTTCTCGGGCGGCGGAAAGATCTTATACAGCCGTGAACAGATGAAGTCCATCTACGATACGGGAAAGGGTACTTTCTCCGTAAGAGCCAGGTACAGGGTGGATAAGTCGAATAACCTCATAGAGATCACGGAGATCCCTTATTCCACGAGCGTTGAGGCTATAATCGACAACATCGCCGATCTTGTAAAGAGCGGAAAAGCAAGAGAGATCGCGGACATCCGTGACGAGACAGACCTTGACGGTCTCAAGATCACGATCGACTGCAAGAGAGGCACCGACCATGAGCAGCTCATGACGAAGCTCTTCAGGTTCACAAAGCTCGAAGATACATTCTCGTGCAATTTCAACATTCTGATCGACGGTTCGCCGAAGGTCATGGGAGTTGCTCAGATACTCGACGAGTGGCTCAAGTGGAGAAGAGTCTGCGTATGCAGAGAACTGGCTTTCAACCTCGGCAAGATGAAGAAGAAGCTCCATCTCCTCAACGGTCTTGCGGAGATCCTTCTCGACATCGACAAGGCGATCAAGATCATAAGGGAAACGGAACTCGAGGCAGACGTTGTTCCAAACCTCATGAAGGGCTTCTCTATTGACGAGGAACAGGCTGAATATGTCGCTGAGATCAAGCTCCGCAACATCAACAAGCAGTATATCCTTAACAGGATCGCCGACAGGGATAAGCTCAAGGCTGACATTGCCGATACCGAAGACTTGTTGAACAGCCCCAGAAGGATCAACGGACTTATCGTCAAGACTTTAAGGGAAGTCGCAGAGAAGTACGGACAGCCCAGGAGATCTGAACTGGTCGGCATGGAAGAGACCGAGACATTCGTAGAGTCGGCGGTCATTCCCGATTACAGGCTGCATCTCATGCTCACGCGTCACGGTTACCTCAAGAAGCATACAATGAAATCGCTTCAGAGTGCCGGCGAACTCAAGACAAAAGACGACGATGAGATCTTCATGGGTTTTGAGTGTGAGAACAGATCGGACCTTTTGATCTTCACCGACAAGTGTAATCTCTATAAGACTCACGTATACGACTTTACTGATACCAAACCTGGTGAGCTCGGACATTTCCTTAACAGTGAACTCGAGATGGAAGACGGCGAGAAGCCGATGTTCATGATATCGACGACAGACTATAAGGGAATACTCTTTATCGCTTTCGAGAACGGCAAGGCTGCCAGATTCCCGATCGCGGCATATGAGACAAAGCAGAACAGAAAGAAACTCGTAAACGCATATTTCGACGGCAGCAAAGCGATAGGATTTATCCTCCTTGACGAGACGGAGGATCCCGATCTCATCGTTACCAACAGCCTCGACAAGGCAGCCGTATTCAAGGCTTCTCTGATACCTCTCAAGACCACGAGAACTACACAGGGTGTTCAGCTTCTCGTATCGAAGAAGGGTTCAGTGCTGAAGACGCTGGCGCGTCTTGCCGAGATCGAGGTACAGGATCCCGAATACTACAGGATCCGCAAGGTGCCGGCTATCGGCTACTACATTAAAGAAAATTCTCTGGAGGCAAAGCAGGTTAGCTTTGATGATCTGAAGTGACGGTATTTTCTTCCGAGTATCGCGTCGGAGAAGACGAGCGCAAGGGCGGCATCGGATATACCGTCGCTGCAGTCCTCTGCGCCGTTGCCCTGATAGCTCTGGGCATCGTGACGCTGTTTATCGGAAGAAAGACTGCTTATGAGATGGACACCGTTCCTAATTTCGAGAAGGCGATCGACGAAGGGCGCTATACCGATGCGCTTGATATCTACAGAGGCATCCAGGATGAAGTGCTCAAAGCTTCTCCGGAGAACCAGGCATCGAATGCTGTAAGAGTGCAGATGCTCGATGATATGGAGAGTATCGTAAGGGTCCGTGTAGACTCGCTTTGCGACCACATAATCGCGAGCAGATATGTTCTCACTTACAGCGACATCAATTTCCTTGATTCCATGAGAGAGCTCACGAGTTCCGTTGTCTCCGAGAGAATGTACGGCATCTGTGAGGAGTTCCTTCTGGGCAAGACCGAAAAGCCTGTCGTAATGTATTTTTTCGAGCAGCTCCAGCCTATAGGAAACTTTTCCGCGACTGCCAATCCTCTGCTCAGGGAACTTGATTTTATCGAGACTGCCACGGGTGACGTGCAGACGGCGGAGGAATCGCTCAGCAATGGCGATTATGTTGCTGCGGTTCAGAAATACACACAGGTCAATGACGGTTATGACGGCTTCGTGGGCGATTACTGCGATAAGCGTATCGCGGCCATAAAGCAGACGATGTATGTTCCCATGATGGAGGAAGGCGAGCATATGCTCCAGACCTTCAAGTTCTATTCCGCCGAGCAGCTGTTCTCGGATCTTGCGGTTATCTTCCCGGAAGACGAGATGATAAAGAGCAATCTGCTGACGGCAACATCACACACGAGCGAGGTAAAGGAATACAGGGGTGCCATCGAAGTAATTTGCGTCAGGTCGCTTATTGTGGATACGGATACTGCGTTTGCCGGACGTTTTCGTTCCGGAGATACGGGACTTTATCTGACGACATACGAATTTGAGAAGATCCTCGAAAATCTTTACGCCAGAGACTATGTGCTCGTTGATCCCGAGAACCTCATTGAGGCGAGCGATCCTACATTCCTTCTCGAAAGAAATCTTGTTGTGCCGAAGGGAAAGAAACCGCTTGTCGTTGTCATCGAGAATCTGCAGTACAACTGTTCCGCATACAGCTGCGGCACCTGCAGGAGACTGGTCCTTAACGATGAGAACCAGCTATGCGGGGCATATGTGAATTCTGCGGGCGAGACCATAGTGAGCAGGACGGCCGAGGCCATCGGAATGCTCGATGTGTTTGTCGAGAAGCATCCTGATTTCACATATGATGGCGCGAAGGGCATCATCTCTGTAAGCGGCTATGAAGCATGCTTCGGATATGTTGTTGCTGCCGACGAGATCGACGACCGCAACAGCGCTCTCTCGGCTGCCAATCTTCCGCAGATAAATCCCACCAATGATGATATTGATTTCAGCAGGAACAGGGTAATGGATATCGCAAGTGTCCTCTTGGACAACGGATGGAAATTCGCTTCCTGCACTTATTCTTATATTGCCGACTGCAGGAATACGGAAAAGGCTGATATCGAACTTGACACGATCAAGTGGCTCGATCAGATAGGGAGTCTTTTCGGAGATGTTCATATGCTCGTTTATCCGAACGGCAATTATATCTATGGTACGGACGAGAGAGCCGTCTATCTCAAGAATAACGGATTCAGGATCTTTTTCGGCGGCGGAGCAAAGCCGTATTATACCTACGGAGACAATTATCTCTATCTTGACCGTGCCATGATGAGCTATAACACGCTGTCCAGAAAGGCATATACGGAACTGTTTGACTATACCGAGATAATCGACCCTGCGAGGGAACAGAACAGTGAGAACGGTGAAGGCTAATATTAATATTACGTTTCATTTTCGATTTGTTTGCACAAAAAATCAGTTTTTTTATATAATGTAAGTTGTGAAGAGCTTTATGTTGCTTTCCCGAAGGGAGCTTTACTTATGGGTAGAATAGACAAACTTACAAATCTGACAGAGAAGGAAGAGATCCTCTGGCAGGACAGGAAGAGATATCTGGGTCTGCCGCTGTCATTTACCATCTACAGTTTCAGCAAGAACAAGTTCTACCTCAAAAAGGGTATCTTCAACATAAGCTCTGAGGAGATCCTTTTATACAGAATCCTGGATCTTACGTTCAAGCAGTCGATCTGGCAGAAGATCTTCGGCGTCGGTTCGGTAATCCTTACCACGGCCGATAAGACGGCTCCTGTCCTTGAGATCAAGAATATCAAGACACCTGACAGAGTCAGGAAGGCTTTGAGCACACTGGTTGAACAGAGACGCGATGAGAAGCGTGTTACAGGTAAAGAGATGTTCGGTGCTGCCGGAATGTTCCACGATCACGGTGATCTTGAAGGCGTGGATCTCGACGGTGACGGCATAATCGATATTCATTGATAGAGGTTATTGTTTGTGGAGACGAGGATTGACAGATTCGGAAGCGTCCGTGATGACAAGATAAAGCAGCTCAAGGAGTTGATCGAAGAGTCCAAGTACATCGTTTTCCTTGGCGGTGCAGGTGTCTCGACTGAGAGCGGCATTCCCGACTTCAGAAGCGGAGCCGGTATCTATAACACTGAGAGCGGTACTAAGTACAGACCGATCGACATTATCGCCCATGATTTCTTTATCGAGCATCCTGAAGATTTCTATGATTTCTATAAACGTAAGCTCATATATCCTGACGCAAGACCGAATAAGGCCCACAAGGCCCTTGTAAGGCTCGAGAGACAGGGCAAGCTCAAGGCAATAATCACTCAGAACATCGACAATCTCCATCAGGAGGCAGGTTCCAAGTGCGTTATCGAACTTCACGGTTCCGTATTCAGGAATTACTGCATGGACTGTGGAAAGAAGTTCAATATCGAATACATAGCTGCACAGGAAGGCGTTCCCCACTGTGACAAGTGCGGCGGCATAGTAAGACCTGACATCGTTCTCTATGAGGAAAATCTCGAGCATGAGAATGTTGACAATGCCATCAAGGCAGTAAAGAAATGCGATCTCATGATCATTGCGGGAACATCGCTTACGGTTTATCCCGCAGCAACTTTCGCCCAGTTCTTAAAGCATGACAGGATCGTCATCATCAACAAGAGTTCCACATACATGGATCTTAAGGCACTGCTTACAATCCACGATAACGTAGGCGAAGTCTTAGACAAGGTCGTTCCGAAGAGAGTATCCAGAAAAAATACCGCTTCCAAGACAACTTCAAAGAAGACAACGGCTAAGAAGACTTCTGCGAAGACCACGGCCAAGTCCGCTGCTTCCAAGACAGCTTCAAAGTCTGCTTCAAAGGCAGATGCTAAGAAGGAGCCGAAGGCTGAGACAGCGAAGAAAGCACCTGCAAAGAAGGCTTCCGGTACGACCGCTTCAAAGAAAGCCTCATCTTCAAAGGCGAAGAAGGATGAAAGCTGATCTTAAGTTCTACGAAGACAAACAAAAGGTTATAAATGCCGATCTTGCCCGATATGGAAGGCAGAGCGGCTTTTTATCTTTTTTAAGACTAATATCTTTCCTGGGCGCGGCTTCAATGATCGTTTGGGGTATCGTAAGCCAGGTTCCCGTACTCTTTTTTGCAGGCGCGTTGTTTCTTGCCCTGTTCGTAGTTCTTTGTTTCATACACAGCGGTATTACCGAAAAGGTGGAATATCTCACCGAGCTAAGTAAGGTCAATTTGTCTTATATAGCCAGGATCAACGGTGACTTCAATGAACTCCGGAACATTGCCGTAAAAGGACTCAAGAGGGCGGAAGACATCGGCTCTGCGAAGAGCAGGCTCTACGGCAAGGATTTTGACGTGCCTGATCATGATTACTGCGCTGATCTTGATCTGTTCGGCAAGAAATCACTGTTTTCGCTCCTGAACGTATCCGAGACTTCTTTCGGAAGAAGAAGATTTGCCGATACGCTCCTTTACGAACACGAATCAGGTATTACAAGGGATGAACTCAAGGCCAGGCAGGCTGCCGTCAGCGAGCTTTGCTCCAAGCCTGAGATACTTCTCGAATACCAGGCTACTGCCAGATGCGGAAAGATGACAAAAGATCCCAAGGTCCTTATGGACTTTGCAGGCACAGGCACGAAAACAAAGACCGCGGCAAATGCTCTCGGCATCTTTGGCTGTGTTGTCTGGCTCTTTGTTCCTGCTGCTTATATCCTTTTCCCGGAGTATGCTGCTTCATCGATCCCTGCATGTTTTATCATCAACCTGATCATATGGGTTGCGGGACACAGATTTAACGACACATACATCAAGGCCTGCGAAGGAATGCCTACGCAGGTCAGAACGATATTGAAACTCTATTCCATTCTCGAGAGAGCCGGTTTTGATAATGCTCTCATCAAGTCGCTGATTAAAGGTGATGACAAGTCTGAGAGCGCATTTGATTCACTTAAGGAACTGGACCGCGCGCTGCGTGTGGCAGGATTAAGGAGCCAGCCGCTTTTCGCTCTTATACTTAACCTGATCGCACCGCTTGATTATCTTATCGCTTATCTTTTGGGCAACTGGGCCGTAAAGCACGGAAAGAGCCTGCCGGCATACATCGACAGCCTTTCTGAACTCGAGGCCATGATGTGTGCGGCACAGACAGGACTTGTCTTTAAAGAGAGCGCTTTCCCGGAATTCGTTGAGTCGGATGAAGCTTCCGCAAATGCTTATTTCGAAGGGGAGAACCTTACACATCCGCTTCTTGCACACGATACTGCGGTAAGCAATTCCGTTACCGTAAAGAATGATATAGCGATAATCACAGGATCCAACATGTCCGGTAAGACCACGATGATCAGAACGGTCGGCGTCTGCACGATCCTTGCCATGACAGGCGGTCTTGTACCTGCATCCAGGCTTACGCTCGGAAGAATGAGGGTAATGAGTTCGATGAGGATAGTCGACAGCCTTGAGGAGAATATGAGTACATTCAAGGCAGAACTCATAAGGATATCCGGTATCGTTAAGGCGGCAGGAGAGGAGAAAGCTCTTCTGTTCCTGATAGACGAGATATTCCGCGGCACCAATTCCGATGACAGGACCGAAGGCGCGCTTACGGTATTAAAGAAACTTTCGAAGCCTTATATCTGCGGCATGATGACGACACATGACTATGCAATGATCGATAAAACGACTGAAGGCTTCGACAATATCAGGTATTATCACTTCTCGGAGAACTACACGGATACCGGTATAACTTTTGATTATAAGCTCACTTCGGGTATCAGCAGGCAATCTAATGCTAAATATCTAATGAAACTGGTCGGCATCGGCTGATACTTTGTGTGTATCGACATATTTTTTTCTTTGTGTTTGATTCATGGTAAAAATATCAAAATTATTGTTAGCATTTCTTGATTTATAAATTTCCATTGTATAAAATCATAATCAGGGGAGAGAGAAGGTTATAAGTAAGGTTATGTTCGAAGGACTGAGTAAGTATCTGTCGATCGTACTTGATTACTCTGTTGTCTTGGAGTATTCCAACGGAGTATGTTTTGATGAACTCATAAATATGTTCAATGATTACGGCATTGAATGTTATGTCAATGATACCTTTAAGAGCCTTCATAAGTGTGTTGTCGCACAGCAGGATCCCAAGGACAAATATGTCCAGACAGCCATGCGCAATCTCATGCAGACTCTTCTTACCACGAACAGGCTCCATTTAGTCAACACCTGCAACACAGAGCATTTCATCGAGCAGGTTAAGGAACTTAACGAGTCCTGTCTGCTTACCACCAGCAGAAGCATCTTCTTTAAGAGACTTTGCGAGAAGAAGATCGAATATAACAAGGATGTCGCCATCCTTTCGCCTAAAGGTTTCAGGATCTATCCGACACTTGCGGAGGCGATAGAGGATAATCCGCTCCCTTCAGTCAGCGGACTGGCTCAGAATAATACATTCCTTGATTCCGATGCCAGGGCAAACATCGATGATGTTGTCTTATCCACTGAAGGCGACAAGTTTACGCTCGTCAAGAGATTGAGCGGCGGTGCTGAGGGAATGGTCTTTACGACCGACAATTCCAGATTCGTTGCCAAGATCTATCACAGTGGAGTCATCACGCCTTTAAGATGGGCCAAGCTCAAGAAGCTTCAGGCATTGGGTATCACGTCACCCGAATTCTGTGTCCCGAGACACCTTCTTTATTTCCGCGGTATGCCCGTCGGTTATACGATGCCTTTGGGCAAGGGTACGACGCTCAGCAATGTTTTCGACGGACCTGATGCAATAATCGAGCAGTTCCCTTACTGGACGAGACTCGATGTATGCGAGACGCTTCTGTCGCTTATCAGCAAATATCTTTATCTTCATATGCATGATGTTGTCGCAGGTGACATTCAGCTCAAGAATGCACTTATCTATACTTCGGCTGTTCAGTATCTTATCGACATGGACAGTGTTCAGATAAGCAATCTTCCCTGTCCTGTAGGTACTGAGGAGTTTACCGATCCGAAACTCTGGGGAAAGGATTTCTCAGGTTTTGTAAGAAGCCTTGAGGATGAGGATTATTCGATTGCTATGCTCGTATTCTCGATTCTGTTCTGCGGCCTGCATCCTTATGCGACCAGGAACGGCGCCGAGACATTGAGGGAAGAGATAATCAACAAGAACTTCCCGTATACTCTCGATAACTCTGATACGGAACATATTCCCGTTGGCGGTTATGATCACATCTGGGAATATCTCCCGGAAAGACTCCGCGTCATGCTCTACAAGACATTCCGCGAAGGCAAATCCTATGAGGCTGTCTGCTGGAGAGATGCCGTTCAGGTCTATATGAATGAACTTGAGAATTGTGTCTATGACGATCCTGAAGCTTACAAGCTTTTCCCTTGTGAGGACTATAAGCAGACAAGCATCAACGTAAACGATGTCAGAGCACAGCTTGAAGCCAGGAAAGCAAAGGGCAATAAGGCTGTCGAGCCTAAGCCTGCAGCAGAGAAGAAGAGTTTCGCGAATGCGCCTACGGGCAGATTCGTATCTTCGAGCGTCGGTACGAGCAGCAGTTTCAGACCTGTCAGATTTGATGATGACAAGCCTGCCGACACGCCGCAGAAGAGCAACTCTCCGTTTGTTTCCGCCGGTACGACGGGTAACGCTGCTCCTGCAGCCCCTGCAGAACCCGCAAAGAAGAAGAAATTCTTCGGTCTGTTCTGACACTATTTTTGTTATAATCTCATAAGAGTATATTTTTAACTCACGATGAGTCGGAGGATTATTATGGCGAACAGTTTTTCGAGTTCCGATTTCGGTACGAGCACCAGACGAAGACTTCCAATTTGTTTTGCACTTGATACATCGGGTTCAATGATGGGAAACCCCATTAAGCAGCTTAACATGGGCCTTCAGAACTTCGTAGCTTCGATCAAGGCCAATGACGACACAAGGTCTTCAACGGATATAGCGATCATTACATTCGGTTCCAAGGTCGATATCGTAATGCCTTTCGGTAAGATCTCCAAAGAGAAGGGACTTCCTGAGATCACGGCATCGACGACGCTTACACCTATCGGTGAGGGCGTTCTTACTGCCTTAGAGCTTCTCAATGCTCGAAAAGAAGGCTACAAGGAAATGGGCATCAAGTATTTCCAGCCATGGCTCGTAGTCATTACGGACGGCGCTCCGCAGGGACCCAACGCTATGCAGAACATGGAGCTTGCGATCAAGGCCTGCAATGAACTCGAGAGTCAGGATAAGCTTGTTGTCTTTAACATCGGTGTAGGTTCCGGTGTTGATTTCGATATATTGAAGAGACTTTCCCTCAAGCGCGCAGAGCCCATCTCGGTAAACTCCGCAGACTTCGGAAAGCTTTTTGAATTCCTCGGATCCTCTTCATCTTCGATCGTATCTTCCGGTATGAGCGACGATGCTCTTTATAATATCGACACCACGCCGCAAGGCAAAGCTGTCGAGCTTGATGACTTTATGAAATTCATTAACGAGGACGAGTAATGTATAAGGGTATTACGGTCGGAGCGATCACGACCATCGGCAATAAGCATGTAAACCGCGGAACTCCCTGTGAGGACGCTTCCTATGCGACCACAAAGAACGGCGTTTCAGTGGTCTGTATAGCTGACGGAGCCGGCGGCAAGCAGTATACCGATGCAAGATTCGGTTCTGACTGCGCGGTACATGTCATCACTGACACGCTCTGCGATCATTTCGATGCGCTTTATGCTGAGAACAGGGAAGCGGCAGTAAGAGGTTATCTCATGGCCAAGCTCCGCGTCGCTTTTGCAGGCATTATGGAAGAGCGCACAATAGATGTCATCGACAGGCTGTCATGCACGCTCCTCTTTGTTGCCGTAAAGGACAGACGTATGATGATCGGTCATATCGGAGACGGTCTCATCGTAAGGATCTCACCTTCCGGTGTCAGCCCCATCTCGATGCCCCAGAACGATAAAGACGGCAAGACATATTTTGTCACCGCCGCCCACGCGGACAACTATCTGCGTTTCATAAAGACTACTGTAGACGATGTTCATGCCATCGCTCTTATGACCGACGGTGTCCAGGACAGTGTCTACAATGAGGAAGCAGGTCTCGTTAAGCCCGTGGTTGCCAAGATGGCCGAGACATTTGCAGAAGGCAGGGAAGAAGGCGAGAAGTCTGTTTTGGAGACAGTACAGAAGTTTATCGTCGGTTCCAGCAATGTCAGCGATGACGCAAGCTTCGGAGTAATGCTCTTCGAGGGTACAAAAGCTCCGGATCCAGATACTCTTGAGAGTTCGGCTGAGAAATTCGCTTCTTCTGCCGAGACATTCAAGGATCTGTCCGTGGCAATAAAGCCGGAGCTTATAAACGCGCATGAGATCATAAAGAAGTGTGCAGGCGAGGAAACTGAAACACCTGTTACCGCAGCGGAGCCGGAGAATGTGCCGGAGGCTGCCTCTCGGGTTGCAGCGGAAACTTCTGCAGAACCGGAAAAGCAGGAAGAGAAGGTTCCTTCGAGGATAAGCAAGATCTCCATTGTATTGCTTATCATCGGTGCTATCCTCTGTATAGTAGGCGCAATAGAATTAGTACTTTCCGTTAAAGGATGATGTTATATGAGAGATGAGAAGAAATATCAGGTTTTGCCCGGCGTAGAGATCCCCGATATCAAGAAGATCCAGGAAGCTGCGTCAGATTTCAGCGTTTCCGAAGTAGGAGATGTTGAGATCAAGACAACAACCATAAAGCCTGTTGAAGCAGCAACGACTTCTGCGGTATCTCCGGAAGAGCTCGCGAGACTCCAGCAGCTCGGTGTCAAGGTCGCTGAGGACGAGGAACGTTCCAAGGCCGAGAGCCGTGCAAAGATGGATAAGATAATGACAAAGGCCGTACAGGCTCCTGAATCCATCGGTGATCTTAAGGCTTCTCATATAGCTCAGCTTAACGACGAGAAGCGCAAGCAGTTCGAAGAACAAATGCGCGAGGAGCAGAAGCAGAAGGCGGAGGAAGATGCCAAGAACAAGGCACGCGAAGAACGCCGTCAGCTCCAGCAGAAGATGATCGAAGAATCAAGAGCACGTGCAGCACAGGAAAAGGCGGCAGCCGAAGAACGTGCCGCTCAGGAGAAGGCCGCGCAGGAGCTCTCCGAAAAGGAAGCAGCCGAGCGGGAGGACGAAGAGATGAGAAGAGCTGCCATGGAAATGGCGGAAAAGCTCGCTGCTCCTGTGGAAAAGCCTGTCGAGAAGAAACCGGAAGAAGAGAAGGCACCGGCACCGAGATTTAAGTTCACCGGCAACGTCCATTCCGGCGTTACATTTACCCAAGCAAAGGCTGAAGACGTTAAGAAAGCTGAGGCTGCCAAGACTGTGGCCACTGCTGAGACAAAGGCTGAGGCTTCCAGGACTGAGACTCCTGTTGCGGAGAACAAGACTGCAGAAGCTGCCGAATCGAAGACTGCTGCTGATGCCGGTGTTCAGCCTAAGGCACCTGAAGCTGCTGCTTCCGAAGCTAAGCCAGCTCCCCAGGGCAGAAGACCCGAGAGACCCGAACCCGTTAAACCCATTTGGGAGAGGAAGGAGGAAGAGCAGCCTTCCAAGCGCGCAAAGATCGTTTCCGCCGAAGAGACATTTGCCGACTTCAAGGAATTTCTCGACGACGAAGACCAGTAAGCGCAGTATTGCGGCAGTAATGATAACTATAATGAGGCGTTTCGATGATGATCGGGACGCCTCAATTAATTAGAAGAAAAGCAGGCATAAGCAAAACAAAAGGCTGTTTCATATGAGACAGCCTTCGTGTTGGTGCACCTCCAGGGACTCGAACCCTGGGCCCACTGATTAAGAGTCAGTTGCTCTACCATCTGAGCTAGAGGTGCGTCAAGCAACGTCAGTTATTATAGCTATTAGGTATTTACAAGTCAACAGTTATTTTTCGCGATTTTCGTATTTTCTTTTAATCAAAGAAACCTGTCATGTCGACCGAGTTGAAATCGTCTGTCAGAGGAAGCTGGACAGGGCGGCCTTCCTTGGCAGATCTGTAGATGCCGAGAAGGGTGTCGACTGATGAGAAACCTGAGTATGCGTCTGCTATGGGTGCCTTGTTTTCGATGATGGAATCGCTCAGGTCTTTGTATATACCGAGGTGTGGATTCAGAGCGCATTTGTAAGAGAAAAGTCCGCCTTCCTTAAACTGCCTTCGGATGTAATAACCGTTGAGTTTTTTGAGCTTTCCGTCAGGTTTGACGGAGAAGATGTTGAGATGGGGTTTTCCTGAGTCGAGTCCCATTGAGAGCTGACCGTTCTCGCAGAAGACCGAGAACTCAGCGGTGTGTTTGGAAGGAACCGTGGCTGTCGTGCCTTCGATCTGGGCAAGGGCACCGTTCTCGAGACGGAGTACAGCCATACCGAGATCTTCGGCTTCGATGTTCCTTACGCGCTGTGCGATCATGGCGGAAGCTTCTTCAGGTTCGGAACCCATGAGCCAAACGAGAAGGTCTATGGCGTGGATCGTCTGGTTCATCAATGCTCCGCCGTCGCTCTTCCATGTTCCGCGCCATGCCGCGCTCTTGTAATAATCCTCGCCGTGCCCCCAGCGGACATAGATGGTGCCGTGCGTGACCTTGCCGTATTTGCCTGCTGCGATATCCTCTCTTATCAGTCCCACGATGGGAAGATAACGGTAGATGTGGCCCATAGCGAGTTTGAGTCCAGTCTTTTGGGACAGTTCGAAGATCTCACGGGCTTCGGAGACGGACATGGTCATCGGCTTTTCGAGCAGGAGATTGCAGCCGTGCTCCATTGCATATTTCGCGATCTGGAAATGAAGACCTGAGGGGACCGTGACTGATACGATGGATGGTTTTACCTCGTCGATCGCGGTCTTGTAGTCGTTATAGAACTTTGTGCCGGCAAATCCTTTGACGGAACCTAAGAGTCTTTTTGCGGAGTCCGGATTGACGTCGACTACGGCTTTAAGTTCAAGGTTCTTCAGCTTTGAGATAGCTTTTAAGTGTTTCTCGGCGACTCTCCCGCATCCGATGATTATCACGGATAACGGAGCAGAAGCGGATGCTGTTGTATTCCCGGCCATTTATAGCCTCCAGTAAGATTTTATTTGAATAGTTTAGCACAAAATCATTTATATAGACCCTCAGATCGCGAAGGCGGCGTCTTACTGTATCTGACAAGAGGATGACAGTGTTTTCGGCAGAGCCACATAAAGCTTTGTTTAGGCTATAATTAATCAATAAGATGAATACATTTTCCGGAGGTTATCTTCCATGAACATGCGTGACATAATCATCGCCAAGAGAGATAAGCACAGCCTTACAGACGAACAGATAAAGTTCTTCGTAAAGGGTGTTACGGACGGTACCATTCCTGACTATCAGACATCGGCGCTCCTTATGGCGATCGTCTTAAACGGCATGGATGACCGTGAGATGACCACGCTGACACTGGAGATGGCTGCATCGGGAAACCAGATGAAGTTCCCGTATCTTGAAGGCGTACCCGTTGATAAGCACAGCACGGGCGGAGTAGGAGATAAGATCACTCCCATCCTCATTCCTCTTATCGCCACGTTCGGCGTGGAGACTGTAAAGCTAAGCGGAAGGGGACTCGGGTTTACGGGCGGTACTGTTGATAAGTTCGAATCAATAAAGGGTTTTAACATAGAGGTCAGTCCCAAGGATTTCCATATGTATGTCATCCAGACAGGAATGGTCATCTCCGGACAGACGCCGGATCTTGCTCCCGCAGACAAGATCCTTTATGCATTAAGGGATGTGACGGGAACAGTCGATTCCATTCCGCTCATCGCATCGAGCATAATGAGCAAGAAGATAGCAGGAGGCGCTTCGGCAATTGCTCTTGATGTCACATGCGGTTCTGGAGCATTCATGAAGGATTACGGTATGGCCAAAGAGCTTGCCGAGGCCATGATCAGGATCGGAAAGCTCGCAGAGAGGAAGACGGTGGCGGTCATTACGGATATGGACCAGCCTTTGGGAAGGTTCTGCGGAAACATCCTTGAGATGCAGGAAGTCTACAACACGGTAACGGGTAAGGGCGAAGAGGATGTTATCGCAGTCGTTACCGAGCTTGCGTTCCAGCTCATCAAACTGGCTGGAAAAGATGCCGGCATGAGTGATGAGGTATTAAGAAATGAGATCCGCGCAAGACTTTCTGACGGAACGTGTTATGAGAAATACAAAGAACTCATCAAGTCACAGGGCGGCGAATGGAATGATATGACCGGTCCCGTTTATGTGGATAAGCCTTTCGACTGCATGCATGTTAACTCTCCTGAAGCAGGATACGTCACGGGTATGCGCGCTGATCTGATAGGACAGGCTTCGGTTTTGTTAGGAGCAGGCCGCCTTGCGAAAACGGACAGCATCGACTACGGTGCGGGAATAGGGTTCTTCGCAAAGATCGGCGATAAGGTCGAACGCGGCGATTCACTTTGCGCTCTCTATCAGGGAGAGAACAGCACGTTGCCTGAAGAAAGGCTTTTCGACGCCATGGACCTGATACTTGAAGCCTATGAGATAGGACCTGAAAAGCCTGAGACGAAGCCTGCCATATTGGACGTGATAACTTGATTTGTTCTTTTCTTATTGTATAATCAGAACAAATGTTTATACATGCAGAGGAGTACTATGGTCAAAGAACCCGTTAAGAAGAGGATCATCGGTATCGACCCGGGTTATGCCATCACGGGATACGGCATCATCGACAAGGTCGGAAACAAGTTTGAGGTTGTCGATTACGGCGTTATAGAGACAAAGGCCGGAGTCGATTTCCCGTTAAGGCTCCTTGCCATAAATGACAAGATCAGATTCCTTTTAGAGCAGCATAAACCCGACTTTATGTCCATCGAGGAGCTCTTCATGGGGCATAACCACACGACGGTTATCGGTACGGCGCAGGCAAGAGGCGCTGTCCTTGTCGAAGCCGCAAGAGCAGGTGTGGAGTGTTATGAATTTACTCCGGGTCAGGTAAAGCTTGCCATTACGGGATACGGCAAAGCCGAGAAGAAGCAGGTGCAGCTCATGACCAAGAACATCTTGGGTCTCAAGGAGATCCCGAAGCCTGACGATGCGGCCGACGCGCTGGCTCTCGCGATCACACTTGCAAACACCGGCACCGCGTTCTCCGGAAAGGCGGTATCGGGTTATCAGTACGGAAGATACGGATATTCGAAACGCAACGAAGGATTCGTCTGATCTTTGTTAGAATAAACGGATAAACAATTACAGGAGAGATTTAATGTACGCATATATCAAGGGAATGATGACAGAAAGAAACGATCAGCAGATAGTTGTCGAGAACAGCGGCATCGGATATCTCATAAACTGCCCGCTGGGGATATCTGCAGAGATCGGGGGGATAGGCGATAACGTTACGGTATATCTCTATCAGAGCGTCAAGGAAGACGACATATCGCTCTACGGCTTTATCTCAAGAGACCAGAAGGAGATGTTCTTAAAGCTCATCACGGTAAGCGGCATCGGTCCCAAGGTTGCCCATTCGATCTGTGCGACGCTTTCCGCCGAGCAGATCGCTGCAGCCGTCATGAGCGGAAATATAGCGCTTCTTACGAGCGTAAAGGGTCTTGGCAAGAAGAGCGCGGAGAAGATCATCGTGGAACTCAAGGATAAGCTCAAAACGCAGCTAGGGACAGCAGCAAGCGTAAGTGTTACTCCTGTGGCCGCAGCTGCTTCGGGCAAGGGCGATACGGGCGTCATGCAGGATGCTGTCGGAGCTCTCGTTGTGTTAGGATATAAAGATCAGGAAGCTGCTGAAGCCGTCAGCGCTGCTTATGAAGAAGGCATAGGTCTCGAAGCTCTTATCCGCAAGGCTTTGAAGCTTGCAGCGGGAAAGAAGTTCTCATAAGGGACAGGATATACAGATGATGAATTTTAACGAACAGGATAATGAGGAAGAGCGCGTCCTGGGCAGGCTCAGACAGCCCTGTGATGCAGAGGAGAAGGCCTTAAGGCCGGTGACCTTTGATGAGTATTCAGGTCAGACCAAGGTAAAGACCAATTTAAAGATCTTCATTGACGCCGCCAAAAAGCGCGGTGAAGCTTTGGACCATGTTCTCTTATACGGCCCTCCGGGTCTTGGAAAGACCACTTTGGCGGGCATAATAGCGTCAGAGATGGGTGTTGCGATGCACATCACCACAGGCCCTTCCATCGAGAAGGCAGGCGATCTGGCAGCGCTCCTTACCAACCTCAATGAGAATGAGGTTCTTTTTATCGACGAAATCCACAGGCTCAATAAGAGCGTTGAGGAAGTACTTTATCCCGCAATGGAGGATTACTGCCTCGATCTCATGATCGGTAAAGGTCCCGCCGCGAGATCCGTCAGGCTCGATCTTCCGCATTTCACGCTTGTTGGTGCCACGACCAGGGCAGGAATGCTCTCTGCGCCTTTGAGAGACCGTTTCGGCATGATAAACCGTCTTGAACTCTATGAGACTGAAGACCTCATGCAGATATTAAAGCGTGACGCAGGCCTTTTAGGCATCGCCATTAACGACGAGGGACTCCGCAATATCGCTTCAAGGTCGAGAGGCACTCCGAGAATTGCCATAAGGCTTCTTAAGCGTATGAGAGATTACGCTTCTTACATGGAAAAGGATACGATCGACAAGGAGGTATCCGATTTCGGACTCAAGGCTCTCGAGATAGATGAACTCGGTCTTGATAACGTTGACAGAAGGGTTCTTACTGCTATCGCAGATATATTCAAGGGCGGTCCTGTGGGACTCGAGACCCTTGCAGCCTGCACGGGTGAAGATCCCGTGACGATCGAAGACGTTTACGAGCCTTTCCTGTTGCAGAACGGTTTCCTTGCGAAGACCCCCAGAGGAAGAGTCCTGACTTTAAGGGCTTTCGAGCATCTCGGCATGACTCCTCCGCCTTCATTCATCGCAGGCATGAAGAATAACGATACCATACCAGCAAAATTCGAGAACATAACGATAGAGGACTGGCAGAAAGCGAATAAGGACGGTGAGGACAACTGATGGTGAAGATGCTCCTTCATTGCTGCTGCGGTCCGTGCGCGATGTATCCCGTTGACCTGCTCCTGACAGAGGGAAGGGATATCGACTGCTTCTGGTACAACCCCAATATCCAGCCGCAGTTTGAGTTCGACCGCCGTCACGAAAACCTTCAGAAAGCCTGTGATCACTATAATGTCAGGCTTATCTCCGAAGGTTCGGAATGCATGCAGGACTACTGGCTTTCAAAGGAATACCTTAATGAATTCGCCTCCAGATGCGATATGTGCTACGACATAAGGATGGATCATGTCGCGAAGTTTGCGTCAGAGAACGGTTATGAGTCTTTTTGCACGACGCTTTTGGTAAGTCCTTATCAGCAGCACGACAAGATTGCTGAGATAAGCGGCGCCAAGGCATCGAAATATGGGGTAAAGTTCGATTACATGGATTTCCGTCCCGGCTTCAGACAGGGTCAGGACATGGCAAGAGAGATAGGTCTTTACAGGCAGAAATACTGCGGCTGCATATTCTCTTTGGAGGAATCCAAATTCAGGGACAAGATCTACAAGTCCTTTGAGTGAGGTTCTTTAGCCTCGACCAATACCGAATAATAACCTTCGTAAATGACCATGCCGGGCTTTGCTCCCGGTATCTTTTTTACATGTGAGACGGGGCAGTAGTCGACTTCGGCCTTGAGCATTCCCGGCTTTGAATCGCCGGAAGTCATATGCTCTTCCAGTATTATCGCTTTCGAAAAGAATGCCGCGAGGCTGGCGGCCTCGAGGACAGCGTTATCAGAAGGCATATCCTCGTTCGGCTTGGTCTTCAGGATGACGTGTGTTCCGGGAAGGCCTTTGACATGGAACCACCAGTCGC
>Ga0247611_10000876_pt1 | contig 57616 bp, 36 predicted proteins | sample 177DNAGHGhighgp2_FD_192422 | JGI IMG/M metagenome (GOLD analysis project Ga0247611, IMG submission 192422) | Sheep rumen microbial communities from Palmerston North, Manawatu-Wanganui, New Zealand - 1770 DNA GHGhigh gp2 | ecosystem: Host-associated > Mammals > Digestive system > Stomach > Rumen... | reverse complement strand
ACGCCCTTCACTTTCTCAATCTCATCAGTAATCTGTTTGATAATGGCCATGTTACGTCCCTCACTGAAGTTAGGCACGCATTCCACGATTTTTTTCTCCATACTCATTTGATAATTAGTAGTTTAAGAAGTTCTTTTATGTTAGTAGGTTAATTTTGCAACAAAAGTACTACATTATATATTATTGAACAAATTTTTCACCTCCAACTTGTCATCAAACTTGCGGGAATCATTGCCCCTGGAAATAAAAAAATGGCGAGAATCGGTAGGAAAACAAATAAGGTTCATTACCTTTGTAAGCGATTCATGCAGTGTCGTTGTATGGGACCGATGAATCAAGACACTTGATTAAAGGACGTTTACTTAACGGCATTACCTTGTAATGGTACAGAATCCCACGTCTTTCTTTTTTAACCGCCTGAATCCGGGGATACTATAAGGCAAACTAATACTGTTCTAATCATGAGAAAGATTTCTTTTTCCTGCGTGTTATTTGTACTGTGTGTGTTGGCTATTCCTTTCCAAGCGGCAGCCGATGACTACATTCGTGGTGATGTGAACGAAGATGGCAATGTGAGCATCTCAGATGTTGCTGATCTCATTGATTATTTGTTGAATGGACAATGGACTGATAATGATCAACAAATTGAAACTGAGACGTTCACAGTCAATGGTGTTTCTTTCACAATGGTAAAAGTCATAGGCGGTACATTCATGATGGGTGGTACAGAGGAACAAGGAGAAGATGCATTTGATTGGGAATATCCAGTTCATCAAGTGACTCTTGACAATTATTATATTGCTCAATTAGAGGTGACTCAAGAATTATGGTATGCCGTGATGGGCAATAATCCAAGCTACTTTAAGAATAGGATGAAATGTCCAGTAGAACAAGTTTCATGGAATGATTGTCAATCGTTCGTTGCACAATTAAATGTTTTGACAGGTATGCATTTTCGATTGCCGACTGAGGCTGAGTGGGAATTTGCTGCTCGAGGAGGCAATTTGAGTAAGGGTTACAAATATGCAGGAAGCGATAGCATTGATGAAGTAGCATGGTATTGGCCTAATCTTCCGTCTCATAATTTGGCTAATGAAGGTTATGGAACTCAGCCTGTAGGAACAAAAAAGCCAAATGAATTAGGATTGTATGATATGAGTGGAAATGTTTTTGAATGGTGCCAAGATTATTACGATATATATAGTTCTGAATCTCAGTTGAATCCGGTGGGTCCCGCAACAGGAACAAACCATTTAGATCGTGGCGGCGGTTGGGATCAACGATATCAAGCAAGGTATTGTCGAGTGTCATATCGTAGTGAAGGTCTTGAATCTTCTTCGTATTGGAATGGTCGTGGCCTGCGTCTTGCCATGTCATGTGAGGAATAAAACATAATCGATATTCGTTGTTGAAATGCGCTCTTGTTGATGGGGCGCATTTCAATTATTATGTTATTGTGATAATTTAGTATTTTTGAGGGTGTGTTTTAATCTATTATGGTGTCCTAAAGATATTCGATATCGGTGTAATTCATTATATGTGATTTGAATAAGCATTTCTACGGTATCATGGGCTTGGCTTTTGCCTCGAAGTGGCAAGTCGGGTCGAAGACTCGACTTTTATGGAGAACACCATGCAAGCCCGTCGAAGATGGGCACAGCTTGGTGACAGCTTGAAATGAGGCTGTATCAAAATGCAATGTCGCAGAAACTAACCGTGCTATCGCACGGGAAATTAATACAAATTATTTAAAAAATTAATATAAAAATTTAAATTATTTTAATTTTAATACAAAATTTGTTTTAATTTCTCGGCCGCAGGCCGATCAATTATTGAGTCATACGAGTTTTGCAACAACCTCCTAACATCTTTCGATGTTTCCCTGGACACCCTAGGCTGCCTCTCGACAAAAACTAAAACAAGTTTTTGTTTTTGTGCTCAACATGCACTATCTTTGTGGGATAAACTATAAAACTGTGATTACTATGGATGACTTGAAAATTGGAATGGGTTTTTCGGGTGGTGGTTACCGTGCTGCCACGTTCGATTTGGGTACGCTGTCGTTTCTCGATTATATAAAGCTGGATGACGTGCGTTCGCTGCTCGATTGCGTGGTTGTGCTCACGTCGGTGTCTGGAGGTACCATCACGGCATTGAAATATATGCTTGCAAAGGCTAGGGGACAGGCCGTTGGCGATATGGTCAAGGAATTGTTTGATTTCTTGTGCAATGAGGACTTGGTGGAGCGAGCAATGCAGCAGTTGAGTGACCAACGAGCCAACCGTGAGGTCTCGAGTATCAAGATTATGGCTGAGATTTATGACTCCTGCCTGTTTGGCAATGCAACGTTTGGAGATCTGATCGATAAATTTGGCCAGATTCCCGTCAAGGACTACACCGCCTTGGCGACAGATTTCAATAACTCGTTACCTTTCCGTTTCCGCATCATCGACGTGCAATCGCCCGAAGAATCTATCAAAGACAAGGTTATAGGCAATCAAAAGGACAAGATCAGCCTAGATGCGATGAGATGCATCACCCTGGGTGAGGCATTGGCTTGCTCATCGTGTTTCCCCAGCGGATTTGAGCCGATGATGTTCCCTGACGACTTCAAATTGTCACAACGGGAGGATATCGTCAAGACAATCAAAAACCGGATTGCCATCATGGATGGTGGAGTGCTGGATAATCAGGGGATTGATCCCCTCAGACTGGCCGAGGAACGATTATTTAAGTATCGTAGCGACAAGTCCCGCACCGACAAAGCCTTGGAGCTTGTCATCCTTAGTGATGTGGCCAGCCCCGACATGGATGGTTACACACCAAGCGAGCAGATGCTGCCTGAGGGCGTTGGCAAGTTGACACTCGGGCGATTGCGTAATTATGGATTGATTACTATGGGGCTCTTTGCGGCTTTGTTTGTCCTTGCCTTGGCGCTGGGCAGTGGTTTCTGGACTGGCGTGATGTCGGTGCTGTTGGCCATCTCGGTTATTGGTAACCTCATCGGCGCTTGGTCCAAACGCAAGATGTACGGTGCTATTGCCAAGACTTTTATCGGTAATAAAGCCATGTTTATCAGCCACCTCAAGTTTGCAACACTGGAGTCCATGCTCATGAATCGCGCCAAGTCGATAGTGATGATGAGTTCAGAGGTCTTTCTCAAGCGGTTGCGCAAATTGGGATATGGCTCATTATATGACGATAAGGAATGGAAAAACCGCCTTATCTCCAATGCCATCTATGAGTTGTGCCCTGAAAAGAAATGGCAATCACATTACAATAATGATAATCTGCCATCTTACCTAGTGCCGTCAATAGTCATGCAGGAAAACAGTATTAAAGCTAACTCAATGGGCACAACCCTGTGGTTCACTGACAAAAACAAGCAGGATAGTATTCCCCAGGCATTGATGGCCACTGGACAATACACCATGTGCTACAATCTGCTTGAATATATCTACAAAATTGAGAAATCACCCGTGAACCTGAACGAGAACCATAAACTGATTATCGGTTGCAAAGATCAGCTCATGCAGGCCTGGAATAAATTCCAAGAGGATCCGCAGTGGATGGTCAAGTCAATGCAGAAGTGACCGTTATTTCTCGTGGAGCCACAGGGCGTTGACCTTGCGGCGGATGGCATGGATGTTGCCAGCTGTGATGGCACCCATGATGAGGATGCCGACGAGGACAGCCACGCCGATGCCCGCACCGCTCACGCCAAAGGCGTGAATCATGCCCATATAGGTGGTGCGGCCCAGTAACATGAGAACGATGGCTGCCACAAGCACGGCGGCATTGAGCCCAACGACGAGCAAGATATAGGGCTTGGAGACCTCACGGGGCGAGTATCCAAGCAGCAACAGGTCCTGCAATTTGCGGGTATTCTTCTGCAACAGCAGGTAGATGCTGAGCATGAGCACGAAAAATGACAGCAGGCTGATGATGATGCCCACAGCGATGACGATGCCGCTGATGACGGTAAGGAAATAGTTGGCCTTGCTGGTCGACATCTTGTCGCCCGCCACCTCATAGTGGTGCTCATCCATGTATTGCTCAATCTTCACGTCGCCAGGGCTGCTCACCTCCACGATGAGGCGTTGGGGCTGCTGCTTGATGCCTGTGCCATATCGGGCATTGGCCCATTCCATGAACTCCTCGGGGACGATGACCGTGTTCAGTCGGTTAGAGAAACCCACGATGCGACCAGGCATCACGTCGCGCTGGCCGTTGCCGCTCAGAGTGAATTCCAGCGGAATCATCTCGGCTTGGCCCTCGCTGATTTTAGGCATGCCCTGAGTGGCGGCGAAGCCGAAGTTGTAGAGCGAGAGGTAATCACGCGAGATGATCACCGGTACATCTGGCTTGGCGGGATTAAATCCCCATTGATCGGGGTCAATATCGATGAATTCGTCGGGGATGGCCTCAAAGAAGAACTGGCTGCGCATGGCATGGCCGCTGCCTACGCCCAACCTGGCATCGATGGCAAAATCGCTGTTCAGGAATCTGCCCACCTGGCGGCACCACGGTTGCGCTTCCAGGTCGCTGATATCGGCATCGCTGAACTCGCTGTTATTGCCCATCATGGCTCCCGCGCCAGTCACGGCGCGAGTGATGAGCAGGTAATCCTTGCGGATGAAGCTTTCCTCGTCATTGAACACGGGGCGCACGTCGCGGTAGAATTGCACTGCCAGCAGGACAATCGTCAACCCGATGAGGTTGGCAATGGCAAAGCCGATGAGCTGACCCTTGCTGATGTGCTGCCGCAGCAGCTTCCAGATGATGTTGTTAGTCTGTTTCATGGGCTTCTAGAGTTTTAAGGTGATGGCGTCCATCTTCAGGTGGTAACCCACTGAGGTGGCAATAACTCCGGCCCCCTGTCGTGAGGCTTCGCTGGTAATGAGGTCGGCAACGATGCGGTTGTTCTCGTCATCGAGGTGGCTCACGGGTTCATCAAGCATGATGAAGTCGCAAGGCTGACACAGGGCGCGGATGATGGCAACACGCTGCTGCTGACCGATGGAGAGTTTTGACACGGGGTTGTCCATCTTGTCGGCAATGCCCATCGTCTCAAACATGCGGACTATTTCGTCATGGCCCTTGTAACCAGTGAGGCGGTTTTTCAGTTCCACATTCTCCATGGCTGTTAGCTCGCCAAAGAGGCGCAGGTCCTGGGGCAGATAGGCGATGTGGCGCTGGCGGATGTCACACCACTCGGCCACTGTGAGCTGGCGGATGTCCTTGCCGTCAAAGGCGATGGTCCCGCTAAAGTCCTGCCGATAGCCATAGATATAGCTGCACAGCGACGACTTGCCCGTGCCGCTCTCGGCGCTGATCAGGTAGCGCTTGCCGCGCTCGAGCGTGAGGTCGCGGTGCCACACGTCGCTCGTGATCCCCTTTTGGCCGGCAAATACACGCGGCAAGGTGTTATTTAATGTAATTTGTTCCAAAATAAGTAGAATATTTGTAGAGACGCAAAACCGTGCGTCTCTCGATTTCATTATATCATTCGCGTGTGGGAGACGCAAGATTTTGCGTCTCTACACTATTAGGCTGAACGCCATGCGCTTTCTCACAATCATTCGTGCCGTGGTAGGGCTCGACATGGATGTTAGTCATCACCTCGCCTAAGGCCTCGGTCAGTTGACGCTCAATTTGGCGGGTGATCTCGTGGGAGCGGTTCACGGTCAGGTCGCCATCCACCTTGACATGTATGTCCACCACGCGCAGGCTGCCATTGCGCCGTGTGCGCAGGTTGTGAAACGCCTTCACGCCAGGAGTGGCTGTGACGATTGATGAGATTTTATCCTGCTCGTCCTGGGACAGCGATACCTCAAGCAATTCCTCGACGGCGGGACGCCCCAGCCGATAGGCCAGCACCAGGATGAGCACGCTCACCGCTACGGCTGCAATCGGGTCAAGCACTCGCCATCGCTCGCCCAGGAACATCGCTCCAGCCACGCCCAGCAGCGTTGCAGCGGTCGATAGCGCGTCGGCTCGGTGATGCCACGCGTAGGCCTTTAGCGCTGAGCTCCCGGTCTTTTTGCCTTTCAGGCGTGTGTATTGGTACAAGCCTTCCTTCACCATCACGGCAATGAGGCCCACGATGAGCGCTATGTTGTGGGGACGTTGCAGCGTTTCGCCCTGCAAGGCAGCCCACACGTCCTGCACCCCCTCGGTCATGAGGCCCAGAGCAACGACAACTAGGATAATGCTGATGAGGAATGCCGCCAGGGTTTCATATTTGCCCCTGCCGTAGCGGTAACGCTCGTCAACGCCCTTGCCCGACAGGCGCACCATGGCATAGACCAGCGCGTCGGTCACCGTGTCGCTGATGCTGTGGATGCCGTCGGCCAGGATGGCGCTGGAATGCCCCAGCACACCCGTCACGATCTTCAGCGCCGACAGGCACACGTCGCTAGTCATTCCCACCAGTGTGCACCGCTTCTCCTCGCGGTTGCGCCACCCTGGATTGTTCTTGTTGTGCTGTTCGTTAGTCATCGTTGGTGAATGGTTAAGCCCTTTCAGCGCCACAAAAATAATCAAATCCATCCATAGCACCTCACATATTAACAAATTTTGAATGTGATACCACAATTCATTATAGGTTTCTCAATGGCTTTTTCTCGCTATCAGCAATGCAAAAACACTACCGAAAATAATAGTTTATTGATGATTTTTTACTTTTTTCATCATTTTATTTGCAAATACACAAAATACTCTATAATTTTGCGAACGATAAAAAGGATTACTAAGGATTAAGTGACAAAATGTAACTGACGCATGATGCGTGTGGTCTTGGATGATGTGAACTTTTTTACATTATTTTGAGATATCTTGGCACTATTCTTACATGCTGAGGTTACTTTTATTATTTTATAACTGCCGCAACCGTAATGGTCCGGTTCACGGCGCATAATTAAATCTCAGATATGAGACCGCCACCACATAGCAACTCATGTGTGTCAGGCAGCAATTGGATGGCTGCAAGGCACTCAGCAGCAGCCTGCATGTGGGGCAATTCATCATAAACCGGGCGATGAAACCCGGACGAACGGCAAAGCCGAGAGACTAATTATTTATTATCTAAACATCGACACAATGACAAAGCCACCTAAATATTTAATGCTTCGTGTATTATTGATCCTGCCTGCCATGACCTCGCCGGTTGTCCTCGACAGCCGCTTGCCGGGTCAACGTGGTGAATGCGGATTGATGAGTGTGGCCGTTGTCAAGGCCTCCACCCATTGTGATGCCTTAAAACAAGTCTCATCAGGCTACGTTAATTGCAACGTAAGTAAAGCTAATAAGTTTTTTCATAAGTAAATGGTTAATTAGAGGCGCGTTGGGCGCACTGGGCGCGCCTGAAAAACTTTCAATTTTTTGGGTTTTAAAGATTGGTATTGAATGATTTAGTTAGTTAATGTAAAAGGTGTTTAAAAATTACAGTGCGCTTTTATTTGAAGTATTAACGATATTACACTTAGTTAAGATGATAAATATCGATGACATATATAATAAGGTGTTGACCAGAATCCCATTCAGGGTCAAGGGTTGCACGATAGGTGGCAAGGAGAAAAGAAAAAAGCCAAATATTGTTTCAATCTGTGGGTCTAGCGAAGGCACGGCGCCCTCGTATAGCGACGTGCCTTCGGCTCCCCCAGCAGTGGTTCTTTCCTTCGCCCTCAACACGCTCACTCAGCCGTTTCTGGGTCTTGTCTCATCATCAGCAAAAATGCTAGGGTCAATATAATTTCTTCATTCTGTAGTTTTTATGGAGGTGCGTCAAAACGCACTGGGCGCACCTCCTTTTAACCTGGTTGCAAGATGAGACCGCCTCTACGGCAGTGTTTATATAGTTGAAATTCTGTTTCATCTGTTCTACATATATATCAGGAGGGTGCAAAGCCTATCCCAAAAACACACAACTGCACCCTCAACCCATAAGGATGCAAGAAATGTGATTTCTCTCCCTGTTTTTTTCCTTTTGGGTGATGTTGGCGTGGCACGAACATGTGTCACGCCACTTTTTTGCGCCTTATCGTTCAGTGGTGTTTAGCGAACAGCAGTGAGGCAGTATGTATCACGCAAAGGCGCAGATCCGCTTGGTTTTTTATAATCTATTCAATACGATATTGATGATGGCCTTTTCGAGGCCTTGTTCCGTTTTTATCATAAATTGTTGCGAATAAGATGATTATTGGATAATATTTATAAACAACAACTTAGCGGCTTGGCGACTTGGCTTTAGGGATGAATCGCTGATTGGTTGCTACCGTTTACGGCAAATCCTAATAAATGATAAATAATAATAAATTTTTGGTCAATTCATAAAGATTGTTATATCTTTGCCAAGTAATTATCCGATATTCATTTTTACAATTTTATATTCTTAAAAACAACAATTCATTACATGAGAAAGTTTATTTTGCTGCTGGTTGCCGTTTTGGCGGCAATGCAGTTGTCGGCTGCCCCTGTTGATATGGCGACAGCCCAGAGGAAAGCCCAAGCGTTTGTGAGCAACAATAGCGAGGCTAGGAAAATGATGAACTCTAACGCTGGTGATCAGTTTGTACTTCATCGTGCTGTTATGGGTGATGCCAAGATCGCTGAGCCGGTTTTCTATGTTTTCAATTCCAAGACCAGCTTCATCATCATTTCAGGTGATGACCGTGCCGAGGTGGTTCTGGGCTATGGCGAGGGTAATCTCGACATGGATAAGATTCCCGACAACATGAGGCTTTGGCTCGATAGCTACAAGAGGCAAATCGAGTATCTCCAGGAGCGTCCTGGACTGCAGGTTCAGTTGCTGTCTAAGGTAATGGCCCCCTCGTTGAGGGCTCAGTCAGTGCCTCAGCTGCTTACCGCTAGATGGGACCAAACTCAGCCCTTCTGGAATCAGTGTGTCTTCAATGGTACCCAGTGCTACACGGGATGCGCAGCAACTTCACTGGCTCAGGTGTTCTATTACTGGAAGTATCCCACCGACCCCACTCCCTCAATACCCTCTTATAACTGTTCAAGTCTGGGTATGACTATTTCCGCTCTGCCCTCAACAACGTTCGACTGGGCCAACATGAGGGATTATTATGGTTGGAGTGGTGGCACTGGAACGGCTGCTCAAAAGGCAGCTGTGGCAACTCTGATGCGCTACATCGGCCAAGCCGAAAAGATGGGTTATGGTTCTGACGGCAGCGGTATCCCGGCCAGTGAGACCAGCCGTATTTCTAATGCTTGTAAGACTTTTGGCTATGACAACAATGTGCGCGCCATTTACAAGACCAGCTCATGGGGTCAGACCCTGTATAACGATACCCAGTGGACCACCATGATCCAGAACGAATTGGTCGCTGGACACCCCATCGTTTATTGCGCACTCTCGACCCAGAGCGGTCACGCCTTCAATGTTGACGGTTATAATGCCACCGACAACACCTACCGCATTAACTGGGGTTGGAGTGGATCAGGCAATGGCTACTTCGCATTCAATGCCTTCACTATCGATGGCGAGACATTCAATGACTACCAGTCGATGGTTATTGGCATCCAGCCTCCCGGCGGTATGGTTACCTTCCCCGCACTGACCGTTGAACCCGAGGCCCTGACCTTCACTGCCAATACTGGTGCAACATCGTCACAGACTTTCCACGTGTCAGGTGTCAACCTCCTGGGTGATGTCACCTTTACCAGCAACCATGGCTGCTTCTCGGTTAATCCCTCTAGCCTCACTGCCGCACAGGTTGAGGCAGGCGCTAACGTGACTGTGACTTACACTCCTAATGCAGCTACCACCCACACGGGTAAGATTACGATTGCAAGCTCGGGTGCCGAGAGCAAGACTGTTGATGTGACCGGTACCGCATCGTCGGTTCCCACGCTCCATGCCAATCCCGATACCCTTGAGTTCACTACCAATGTCGGTGAGCCTGTTACCCTGCCCTTTACCTTGAGCGGTCTTAACCTCACCAAGTTGGTGCAGCTCTCAGTGGCTGGCAGCGGTTTCTCGCTTGACAAGACTGTTGTGACCAAGACTGCTGTGACCAATGGCATTGACATCAATGTGACTTTCAACCCCAATGCAGCTGGTATCTATAATGCGATCGTTAATATCACCAGTCAGGGTGCCGATCCCATCACTGTTGTACTGAAGGGTACTGCCAACGTAGCAACCTACACTCCCGTCATGCAGCCCGCCAATGCGGCTTACGTCACCTCAACCGGCTTCCGTGCCGACTGGACCGACCAGACCCTTGCCAGCATGGTAGTAAACTATACCCTCGAGGTGAGCAACCAGGACGGCAGCACTGGTGATGCCAATTACAGGCTCGTTGAGAACATCACCGACAAGTTCTACACGCTGGATAACCTCACTGCAGGCGCTACCTATGAATTCAGGGTTAAGGCTCATTACACCGATGGCTCTGAGAGCTTGTGGAGCAACACCCAGGAGGTAACCCTGCTGCAAGGCCATGCTTTCGAGCTTGGTGACGTTAACCACGACAACACTGTAAGCATCGCTGATGTAACTGCGCTGATTGACTATCTGCTGAGTGGTAACGGCAACGCTTGCACCATCTGTGCCGACGTGAACGGGGATCAAGCAGTCTCGATCGCTGACGTTACAGCTCTCATCGACAAGTTGCTCTCGGGCAATTGAAAAGTTAAATAGAATACTCTATTTTGGCCCAATTTGGAGCAAGTGTAGTTGCTTCAAGGGGTAGCCTGATAGGGATTCACAACTAAAATCCAGGAGACGGTTCCCATGGTAGACATCCACGGGGACCGTTCCTTTTTATTTTCATTTAGAGAAGGGCAAATTGCCATTTTGATGAATAAATGGGCTTATTCATGGAGAATGAAGCCCCGTTTGCTTTCAAATTGTCACGATTAGAAAAAATTTTATAATAAATATTAGAAATGGCTTGGAAAGAAATAGCCATTTTAGTAATTTTGCGATTGATTATAATCTATAACATCTTTTTTAATTAACTATCGCTTATGAAAAAAGTTTTATTTCTGTTAGCAGTCGTTTTTACGGCTCTACAAGTGTCGGCTGCTGATGTGACTCAGTCACAGGCTAAGGCCGCAGCCAATGCTTTTCTTGTAAAACAAGTAAAAGCTGGTAATCTAAAAGCTTCTGCAGCTACCAACCTCCGGCTTGTCAAGGCTGAAGCCTCGGTGGCTAAGCCTTCAGCTACGGACTACTACATCTTCAATTCAACAAAGTCCTATGTAGTGGTTTCTGGTGATGATCTGGCACCCCAGATCCTGATGTACGGTGAGGAAGGCGCTCTTGACCTGAACAACATTCCTCCCGCAATGCAGTGGTTGCTCAACAAGTACAAATATCAGATTGACGGCCTCAAGGCTGGTACGATGGCTCCCGTTAAGGTTCCCAAGTACGCCACCACTCCTGTCGCACCGCTGGTAAACGCTAACTGGGACCAGAGCGCACCTTACAACAACCAGTGCCCCACCAGTGGCAGTAGTCACGCCGTTACTGGTTGCCCGGCCACCTCGTTGGCTATGTGCTACTACAAGTGGAAATGGCCCGAGACTTATCCTGCATGCGCAGCTCTTTCTAATACTGGTGGACTCAGCGCTGCCGCTCTTCCCGAACGTGCTGCCGACTGGGCTAACATCATTGACGAATATACCGGCCCGACCAACTACAGCTCCACCTCTGCACAGAAGGATGCTGTGGCATGGCTGATGCGCTACGCTGGCCAGTCTATTCCCGATTATCAATACAGCACCAGTGCCAGTGGCGCCAACGACCCCGAAATCTATCAGGGTTGCCTCAATATGGGTTACACTGATGCCCAGTACCTCCTGCTCACCGAGCTTCAGGGTGGTGGTTGGAGCGGCTATTCCAATGGCCCGCAGCAGTACACCGACGCCCAGTGGAACGAATATATGCTGAACGAGCTCTATAATGGCCGCCCCATCGAGTACCTGGCCTATGACTGCAGTAGCTATCAGCCTGCGGGTCATGCCTTCAACGTGTTTGGTGTGAACAGCAGCGGCCAGTACTATGTGAACTGGGGTTGGAGTGGCGACAGCAACGGATATTGCACGCTGCACAACTTCACCACCTCTACTGGTGCGACAGGTCAGTCAGGTTCTTACGTCTTCAACTATGGCGAGGCCATGATTATCGGCATCGAGCCTCCCGCAGGTGCCCTCAACAATCCTAGAATCACGGTTAACCCCACCACGCTGTCAATGAACACCACCGTGGGCACTCCCGTGACCGCCACCTTCCAAGTTACCGGTGCTAACCTCACTGGCAATATTAGTTTGAGCGTCAGCGGCAACAATGCCTTCTCACTGAGCACCACTAGCATCAGTGCAACTCAGGCTGCCAATGGCGTGAACGTCACTGTAACCTATGATCCCGCTGCAGTGGGCACCCATGAGGCTACTGTTACCTTAACCAGCACCGATGCCGAGGCTGTGACGGTCAAGCTCAATGGTAGTGCTGAGGCTGCTCCGCTGGAAACCTACGCTCCTGTGATGCTCGACGCCACCAACATCACCTCCACCTCGTTCACCGCTACCTGGACCGACCAGACTCCTGCCGAGAACGTGGAGAGCTATACCCTCTATGTGAGCGCTGAACCCTTCGCGCCCGCAATTGCCCTGCTCGATACTACCGACTGGACTGCCAACAATAATATTCCTACTGGCTGGAGTCAATACAATCTGAAGTATTGGTCCAACACCAGCGCTTGCTATCTGAGTTCAGGTGGTTATGTACAGAGCAAGACCTACGACCTCACTGGTTATAACAAGATGACCGTGATGATTTATGCTCAACCCGATGGCAGCCCTTACACGATGACCATCGAAACTAGCGTTGATAGCGAAACCATCACTATGCCGTCCGACGCCTCGTTTGCCTGGTACACCTTCGTTGTGGATTGCGCTAGCAGCGACTATGTGAAACTGACCACCGGTGGCATGCACGACTTGAGATACATGAAGGTTTATGCCGGTGACGCTAGCACAGCTAAGAAGGCCAGTGAGACCGGCGACGCAACCTATCGTGTCATCACTGGTATCACCGACAAGAGCTACACCGTTAATAATCTCACCGAGGGTGGTACGTTCAACTACTATGTTGTGGCCAACTACGTCAACGGTGCTATCGGCAACAGTAACATCAACGAGGTAACCCTCAGCGAGAGCACCCTGCAAAAGGAAACTCCCATCATGCTGCCCGCTAACGAGGAATACATCAACCTGACCCAATTCCGTGCCGACTGGACCCATGGCACCCCCGCCGAGAATGTTGAGAGCTACACCCTTGAGGTAACTCCCAAGCCCGAGACTCCCGCTTATGTTGAGATGGAGAACGCTGACTTCAGCAGCTTGACAGCCCAGACTAACTCGTCGGGTCAATATTCCAACCAGGTGAACTACGCCAGCAGCTTCCTGCCTTCAGGCTGGACTGCAACCACTGGCTTGTTTATCGACGATGGCGCTATTATCTCCGGTCAGTTGACCCAGAACTCATCATCCTATGTCTTCACCGTTGCCACCAAGACCTATGACTTCACTGGCTATGACAAGGTGACCGTGGTGTTCAATGCCAGCATCTTCAGCACCAATTATGGCACCACAGCCACTGTGAACGTTGCCACGAGCGCTGGTTCGCAGGATGTCACCATCAGCGGCGAAAGCTTCTCCACCTTTACCGTGGTTCTTGATTGCGCTGCAAGCGACAAGATCACCTTCACCGGTGTGAGCGGCTTGTACTGCATGTCGGGTGTTACCATCTATGCTGGTGACCTCAATGCAATCAACACCATGCTCATGGCCCAGGAGACTGGCGATGAGAACAGCCGCCTGATCACTGGCATCACTGACAAGTACTACACCGTTGAGAACCTCGCTGCCGGCGGCACCTTCCTCTACAGGGTTAAGGCGCTCTACATCGACGGCACCGAGAGCAACTGGAGTAACATCGAGGAAGTGACCTTGTTCCAGAACGGTCATGGCTTCGACCTGGGTGATGTTAACCACGATGGTTCAGTGACCATCAAGGACGTAACCGCCCTGATTGACTACCTGCTGGGCAATGGTGAGGTTTGCATGATCTGCGCTGACGTTAATGCTGACGGCGTGGTAACCATCAAGGATGTGACCAACCTCATCGACATGCTCCTTGGCAACACTGCCAATCGCAAGTTGGCCCGTCCTGAGCGACTGATTGCCTTGTAATTGAAATGTTGACTAAAGTGCTCTTATTTGCCTAGAACAAATCGCGAGTAAAATTGCCTCTTTTAAATAGGCTAATAGAGATAGGCTTCTAAAATTCTGGAGACGGTTCCCATGGTATAAACCCACGGGGACCGCTCCTTTTTTCGTCATGCCGGGATAAAAACCGACTTGGGTGAACAAATAGACCGATTGATGGGATGAGAGGGGATGCTCGCTTATAAATTAATGCTGTTAAAAATATATTTGTGATAAATATTTGAATTTGTTTGGATTTTTGTTGCTGATTGTAGTATATTTGCAGGTCATTAAAAACTGAAACATCTTTTTTAATTAACTAGTTAACTAACGCTTATGAAAAAATTATTTTTCCTCTTGAGTGCTGCTATTGCGGCATTATCGTTAACGGCTGCACCTGTCGATCAGGCATCAGCTATGAGAAAGGCAAAAAGCTACTTGGCTAACGAGCTTTATGCCGGTAAAGTAATGGCTCCTGCAGCTCTTAATCCTGTCCTGTTGAAGGCTGAGATTGGAAACCCTAAGCTGAATCAGCCCGTTTATTACATTTATAATACCTCCACGACCTTCCTGGTGATTGCTGGTGATGATCGTGCCGAGGAGATCCTCATGGTCGGCGATGAGCCCTTGAAGGACATCAACAACCTGGCTCCCGCGATGAAGGGTGTGCTCAACCAGTACAAGGAGGAAATCACGTTCCTCCAGGAGCATCCCAATATTCAGGTCCAGAAGCCCTCACAGGTGAACACCCCGAGCCTGCGTGCCGTGACCTATGGCCCGCTGCTGACGGCCAAATGGGATCAGATGGCACCCTATTGGAGCCAGTGTGTTTTCACTTATAACAATAAGGCTTATCAGTGCCTGACGGGCTGCCCCGCCACATCGGCATCGATGGTGCTCTACTACTGGAAGTACCCGACCACTCAGGTGCCTGCAGTTGCTTCTTACAGTTCTACACTGGAGCTTTCTTATTATAATAGTGTAAACTTCACCTATCCTGCGGTTTCGGCCACCACATTTGACTGGGCGAACATGAAGGATTCTTACACCAGCTACAATTCTACTCAGTCCAACGCCGTTGCTACCCTGATGCGCTATGTCGGTCAGCTCGAGAAGATGATGTATGGTACTGAGGACGCTGGTGGTAGTGGTATCTATACCACCAACTCACAGATCATTGCTACCATGTTCAAGACCTTGGGTTATGATTCCAACACTCGATTGGCCAACAAGTCGTCTTATTCCGAGTCCAGCTGGGGCGCCCTGATCCAGGGTGAGATGGCTGCCGGTCGTCCTGTTGTTTACTTGGGTGTTGATACCCAGGGTGGTGGTCATGCCTTCAATGTCGATGGTTATCGTGACAGCGACGGTAAGTATCACGTGAACTTCGGTTGGAGTGGTGATGGTAACAGCTGGTATGCGATGAACTCGTTCACCTACAGCGGTTACACCTTCAGCTCCAGCCAGCAGGCTATCGTGGGCATCCAGCCCCCCGGTGGCACCGTGACCATGCCACAATTAACCGTCAACCCCACCTCACTGTCCTTTACTGGCAATGCTGGTGAGACCTACACCAAGACCTTCACCGTTACTGGTGCCAACCTGCTTGGCGATGTAACTCTCGCGTCGACTAACACTGCGTTTACTGTTTCTCCCACGACATTGTCGGCTGCTCAGGCTCAGGCTGGTGCAACTGTAACCGTTACCTATCAACCCACTAGCGCTGGTACAAAGTCGGGCAACATTACCGTCTCGAGCAGCGGTGCAACAAGCCAGAGCGTTGCTGTAACGGGTACCGCGACGGCAAATCCCACCCTGACTGTTGATCCCTCCACGCTGAGCTTCAGCACCCAGGCCGGTACTCCCGTGACCAAGACCTTCACCCTCACTGCCGCCAACTTGACTGCCAGCTATGTGCAGCTCGCTGTTAGTGGTACTGGTTTCAGCATCGACAAGACGACCGTGACCAGGACTGCCGCTACTGCAGGCGTAACGATTACCGTGACCTATAATCCCTCCGATGCTGGTAACCACACGGGCACTGTGACCTGCACCAGTACTGGCGCCCAGAATGCGGTTGTGAATTTGACCGGTAATGCTACCGCCCCTGCCCGCGCCATTACGGCTAATCCCACCTCATTGACGTTCAACAACATCGTTGGCCAGAGCGCTACCAAGACCTTTACCGTGACCGGTACCAATTTGACAGGCCCGCTCACGCTCACGCTGAATAATGCTGGTGGCGTTTACAGCATCACTCCCACCACGCTGACTGTTGCTCAGGCTCAGGCTGGTGCAACTGTGAGTGTGACTTATGCACCCACAACATTTGGCACTAACAACGCTTCTGTTACCATCAGTGGCGGCGGCGCATCTGCCGTTACCGTTAACCTGACTGGTACCGCAAACTTGACCAAGTATGCTCCTGTAATGCAGCCCGCTGCCGAGGAATACATCAACCTGACTCAGTTCCGTGCCGACTGGACCGATGCAACACCCGCTGCTAATGTAGCCAGCTACACCCTTGAGGTGAACGCTAAGCCCGTTGAGCCCGAGGTTGTAGAATTGATCGGCTCGATCAACGGTACTTCTTATACCAACCAGAGCTATCAGGCTGTCACACTCTCAGCACCATGGTCTGGCAATAACGTCTATGGTGGCTATGGAGCTATCTACTTCCGCAATGCTACCCACCAGTCGGCGACCACCGATGGCTACATCAAGTTCACCATTCCCGCAGGTTACCAGAACAAGACCTTCACCTTGAAGCTTACCACGGCCAGCGGTCAGTATGGCAGCGGCAGGTTTGTGGTTGGTTCTACCCAGACAGCTGCTGTCGAGTATAGCATGAGTGCAAGCGAGGCTCACAGCTGGCTTGTAACTGGCAGCACCGGTGAAGTGATTACCATCACCTCGCCCGAGGATCAGTACTCACCCGATATCGCTTACATCGAGGTTTATGCAGGTGATGCTACCGCTACGCTTAATGCTACCGAGACTGGCAATGAGACTTATCGCCTGATCACTGGCATCACCGACAAGTTCTACACCGTTGAGAACCTCACCGCCGAGGGTACCTTCCTCTACAAGGTGAAAGCCCTCTACATCGATGGCACCGAGAGCGATTGGAGCAACATCGAGGAGGTGACCTTGTTCCAGAACGGTCATGGATTTGACCTGGGTGATGTGAACCACGATGGTTCAGTCACCATCAAGGATGTGACCGCCTTGATTGACTACCTCTTGAGTGGTGGCGATATTTGCTCAATCTGCGCTGACGTTAATGCTGACGGCTTAGTGAGCATCAAGGATGTGACCGACCTCATCGACATGCTCCTTGGTTCTGGTGATTAATCGTTACTGAGAGAATCAACGATAAATCTTATCGCCTTTTGCGGGATGCTCCATCACTGGGCATCCCGCAAATTTTATGTTCATATTAACGTTAACCTGGCTTTATGGATATCTTGTGGTTTTGTTTCATTGATGTCTGGAGAAAGATCTGATAGGAGCGGCAAGGGCATAGTATTTTCCGGACACTAATGGTTTCGTTTACTTAACGTGAGAGACGATGAGAATTAGGTGTTGTCAATCAACTCCTTCACTTAGGGGGAGGAAATGGGAGCAGCTTATGCCGTGATTGAAAAACAAAAAATCGACGAACTCACGTTATTTATATTTGCTTGGCATGATGAATTGCCGTTCCAATCAGCTAAATGATAGGTGTTTAGCTATAAAATGAAAAGACTCGCCATCCCGGCGAGTCTAGTTCAATCTCTTAAATCATTACCTTATGAAAAAAATTATTACCCAAAAAGTGGTGCAAAGGTACGGCTAAATTTGATACGGCAATGATTCTGAGAGTTAAAAAACATTAAATGCAGAAATTTTTCTGCATTTAATGTTCTAATCACTATGTTTGCCACTCGCGTAGTGTCGTCATTTGACTCAACTCAACAGGATATCGATCAATGTAGTAATATCGCTGATGTTGACCTCGCCATCGCCATTCAGGTCGCCGCGCCTGAGGGTCTCAGCATCGATGCCGTCGCTGAGCAGGATGTCGATCAAGGTGGTGATGTCACTGATGTTGACCTCACCGTCGTTATTCAGGTCGCCAAGCAGATAGCTATACTGGTCGGTGATGTCGGCAACCGTGTATTTATTGGTTGTCGAGGTAACCTCCAGGTAGATGTCATGGGTGATGCCTGTAATATCTACACTCTGATGATCGCTGTCGCCCTGGCTGAGTACGACATTAAACACATAGTCCTCGCTGTTGACGTCAAAGGTGCGGTAGTAGAACTTCTGTCCCATAACCGTCGTCGTGGCGGTAACATTCACGCCAGGCCAGCTGTCGCTTATTGCACCAGTGTTGTCCCATGCGTAAATATAGACGTTGCTCCAGTTGTTGGGCGAGACTTTCGGGTCCTTGACATAAACCGTGGCGGTGTAGGGCACAAAGCCGTGGAAGATGTACTCGCGCTGAACCACGTTGCGCACACGGCCGTCAACCAGCACACCAGCGGTGAGTACGGTGTTGTCGGTAAATGTTAAGCTCACGTGTCCGATGGCTTGTGGGCTTGATGATGTCGGTGTTGTGCCGTTAGTGGTATAGACGATGACCGCATCGCTCTCGCTGGCAGTGATGTTGACCGTCACGCTACCCTCATATTGCCCCGATGCCTTATCAATGGTGAGGGTGGGGGCTGATCCCGTGTAGTTGGTCACAATGTGGTCATAGGTGCCATTGATGTAGTACCCGTGGTTGATGAAGGTCAGGTCGCTGGTCTGGGTGCCGTCGGTCACAAAGATAATGCCCGTTGGGGCGCTGGTGGCTGTTCCCTCATAGTCCCATTTCCAGATTTTGCGGGTGCCATCGCTGGTGGTGCCCATCAGCGTCATGGCTTGACCGGGCCAAGAGCCACCGGTGTAGTTGGTGCTGCTGTTCCAAACCCACGTGGTCACGTTGCTCACGCTCATGTCAGTCTCGAGGAATGCATTCAGGCCATCTTCCTCACAACTGGGCTCATAAGGCTCCAGTGTCGAGGGTTGGCTGCTGCCGTTCCCCTCGCCGTTATTGCTCGATAACTCCTCCTGGGTGCCGTCATAGTTCAGAACGGTGCCAGCATTGGCGCTGCTGGTATAAAGGAATGGACCGTCATTGCCTATCTTTCCAGGGGCGGGTGTGAGATTCGTCGACAGTACATACACGCGCATGTTGCCCTTGCCGCTGCACGACGTGGTCGTGAGCGTGCCGTTGGTGACGGTTTTTACATCACCGGTAACGCAATCGGTATAGGTGCCGTTGAGCACACCGGTAAAGGTCGCGGGACCATTGATAGTCACCAGCACATAGCTGTCGGTGGTGCCGTCGGTATAGCGGCGCTTGAAGGCATAACCGCCACTTGACGAGCAGCCCGTGGTGCTGTATTGTCCCTTGCGCAGCGCGGGCACGGCTTGGCGTATCTGGTTTAACCGTTGCAGGTGCTTCACCAGAGGCTTGCTCAAGGTGGCAGCGAGGTTGCCTGTGGCACCTGTGGCCGTACCAAAGTCGGTAGTGGTCAGATTACCCTTGATATAGCCGCCATAGTATGCGCGTCCGCTATCCTTGAGCGACCCGTTGCCACCTGGATCGATGGTCTTGCCGGCCTTGAACTCGATCTCGCTACCATAGTACAAGCACGGGATGCCGCGGAAGGTGAACATGAATGACAGATTCTCGGCCCACTGGTTTGTGCCCTCGTTAAAGCGGATGTTGTCGTTGGGACCGGGGCTGTAGTCGTGGCTATCGACATACACCACGTTGTAGGTGGCGTCGTTGTAGTACTTGTCGCCATTGATGGCGAGGTCCCACACGCTACCGATGTTATGAAACGAGTAATGGACAGGGAAGTCGATCACATTCAGCCCCGAGGCGCGGCTCGCGTCAGGGGTATGATAGGTATTCCCGTTGAGGACCGCGTTGGTTGACGTGGGCATCGCGCTGCTGGTCTCATGACTGTTGTCGGCATACATCTGCTGGCAAGAACTGATGTTGTCAAGCGAACTCAGGCTGGTGCTCTCATAGATTGCGATATTATCCCAATAGCTGGCGTCATCGTTCCAGCTGTAGTTCTTGTTCTCGGCCCAAGTGTAGAAGTAAGGCGACAGCACGGGTTGGTTGCGGTATGTCACGCTACCCTGATAGCGGGCACACACCTCGGTGCACATGAAGAAGTCACCCTGGTTCAACCGCTTGTATCGATACTGCTCGCCCAGAGCCTGGAAAGCGGGAATATAGATCTTGTTGAATGTCAAACGTGCGATATGACCGCCGGTGTCGATGCGGAATCCGTCAACACCCATTTTGATAAACGTGCCATAGCAGTTGATGAGATACTCGGCAACAGCGGGGTTCTCGGTGTTCAGGTCAACGCAGTCACCGGCAATCTGTGCCCACCAGCGCGTGTTGTCATCCCAGTTAAATTGCCCGAAATGGTGCCAGTAGTTGTGTGTGTCGTGATTCTGGTTGTCGGTATTCTTCATCATCTTCAGCCTCGCGTCATACTGCTGGCCCGAGAGCAGGCTGCTGTAGTTGGTCGGTAATTTGCCGCCCACCGAGTCGGTGGTGTAGGGGAGCATGCACTCGTTGATCTTGTACTGATTAGCATTACGGTCACGCGTGAAAAGCTTGCACAGGTGCTCCTCGCCAAAGTTGCCCGTGTGGTTGAGCACAACGTCAAGCAGCACCTTCATCCCGCGAGCGTGGGCTTCGTCAATGAGGGTTTGAAACGTCGTGTCACCGCTCTCGTAGCGATGGTCGACGCGGCTGAAGTTGCTCGCGTGGTAGCCGTGGTAATCCAGTCCCGAGGCATTCTCGACGATAGGGGTGACCCACACTGCTGTGAATCCCAGTGCCTTGATGTAGTCCAGCTTGTCAATCAGTCCCTTGAAATCGCCACGCCAGCACGGGTCGCCGCTATTGGCAGCGCCAGCATCCCAGCATTGCGCGTTGTTGCTCGGATCGCCGTCATAGAAACGCGTGGTGATCACAAAGTAGATGCTCTCGTCACGAAAGTCGTTGCGGGGGCCAATGAATGCCGCCCATGCCTGCTGCACCGTTAACACGGCGAGCAACAGCATGCTCAACGTAAAAATGGTTCTTCGGTTCTTCATTTTTTCTAAGATTTTGAATTTAAATGAATTTTGACCCCAAATTTAATAATATAATGTGTAAATACTTAAAGTTTCTTCAATTTGTAACATCTCTTTATTGTGCAATCGATTGCATGATGGATTGCACAATAAAAAGATGCAACCACGTTACATCCCCACTAATTATTGTTAAAAAAGACTCGGTTTCATTATGGTATTTTATCGTGAGGCAATTATTCTGTATTTTTGTGGCAAAATGAAATCCTAAATTGATAATGAACAAGAGAATATATTGGATCGACTGGCTCAAAGTGTTTACAATGATACTGGTCGTCTATGCTCACGCTTGTAGCAATATGGTTGTTACAATGATCTATTCTTTTCACATGCCTCTATTCTTTCTTATCTCAGGGTTCCTGCACAAGCCCAGAGCCTTCAAAGATGAGCTAAAGGTCACGATCAAGTCATTATTCATCCCATACTTTATTCTCACGTTCTTCTTCCTGGCGATTCATCTCGATGTGAATTATAAAGACTATCTGTTCACATCATTGTGCAAGTTGGAGCAAACGCCTTTTTTCATCAGGCCGATGTGGTTCGTTTTTTCTCTTGCGATAATGAGAATTGTTGTAAGCCTATTAAGAACATTAAATAATTGTATTGTCTTGTCACTGTTTTGCATCCTGGTTTTTTCAGTGGGATATAAGATGAAAGTCATTCCTTATGATATTGATCTTTTCCAATTGAATACAACACTGTTATCATTCCCGTTTTTCATTTTAGGAAAGTATATTGCCCAAAAAGATGTTCTGTCTAAGTTCAACAAGTTACCTTTATGGCCCATTTGGATTATTTGTCTACCAGTCCTGTGCTTGGCTTTGAAAAACGGGCCAGTGAACATTTTCCGCTGCCAGTGTGGTCGTTTCTTATTGTTGTTCTATTTCAATGCAGTTTTTCTCTCTCTTGCGACTTTTATTACATTTGCAAGAATAAAGGCAATCAATCAATACAACTACTACATCGAGATGACTTCTAAGAGTATGATCATTCTTTTAGCTTATCAATTCACTGCTATTTCTCTCTTTCAGATAGTGATTGACAGTAATACAATTATTGGCTCGATAGTGGTTACGGCATTAGTTATGATCATAGGGTTCTTTATATCTCAATTTTGTTGGAAAAGGTTGCCCATCTTATTTGGGAAAAATCGATAAGCCTATAATCTTCGCGCCTTAGCGTGAGGCCAAGCGGCTGATTAGTTATAATTTGCGTGATACGCTTCATAAAAAAGTTTTTCACGTGAATTATCGTGAATTGATCATATAATTAATGTTTAATTCATGATAATTACATGTGGAAATAAAACCTAGGGTCTGGGGCAAGAAAGCGGATGCCATCAGAGGTCTCAGACTATTCAGTTGTTAATTTTGAGAGCGCGCCAGCTAATTTAAAAGTCGTTTTTATTGTTATTAATTGTTGTTTTGGTTGTTTGATAAAGCCTTCGCGCCTTAACGTGGGGCAAGGAGCGTGGATGCTCACTAACGCTTAATGGTCAAAAAGACATCCGCATCCCGACTGAACGGAACGCGGATGCTTGTAAAATAATCTTCGCGACTTAGCGCCTTAGCGTGGGGCAAGGAGCATGGATGCTCACTAACGCTTAATGGTCAAAAAGACATCCGCATCCCGACTGAACGGAACGCGGATGCTTGTAAAATAATCTTCGCGACTTAGCGCCTTAGCGTGGGGCAAGGAGCATGGATGCTCACTAAAACCTAACGCCTAAAACCTAAAACCTAACGCCTAATTTAATACCCGAAGATCTCCTCGAGGGTCAGACGACGAATCGGGCCGATCTTCTCAAGGGCGTCCATGTCGAGTTCCTTCTCATCGCCCAGAATGAGATAGCGGTAGGGCTTGCCAGCCATCGACTGCTGCTCAAACTTGACGATATCATTCAGCTTCAGGTTAGGCAGGGCCTTGAATACCACTGAGTTGATGTCATAGTCCAGACCCAGGCGCTGTGCTGTCATGTAGCTGTTCAAAACGCCACTACGAACCACGCGGCGGCTAGCCAGCTTCTTCATCAGCGACTCCTTGGCCAGGGCAAAGGCAGCCTCGCTTTGGGGAATGGTGCCAACAATGTTGTTGAACTCGCGCACGCAATCCATCATCTTATCGTTCTGGGTGATGATGTAGGTCATGGCATACTCGGGATGACCAAGCTCATAGGGTTGACGGTAGTAAGCGGCTGCCGAGTAGGCGAGACCACGGGCCTCACGCAGCTCCTGGAAGACGATACCGTTCATGCCACCGCCAAAGTACTCGTTGAACAAATTGATCGTTGCGGCGTGCTCGGGAGCCCACTTAGTGCCCTCGTTGTGATACTGCACCATGTAGATGTTCTTGGCCTCGTAGGGGGCAAGCAGAATCTCGGTGCGAGGGGTGGTTTGTTCCATGTAGGGCGTGCCCACGGGAACGGCGGCCAGGTTCTTCTTGGTCTTGTGTACCTTGCTCAGGCACTTGTTCAATTCCTTCTCAGTCATGGGACCGTAGTAAACTACGGTGTGCTTCATGTCGCGCAGGCCCTTCACGAGGTTGAGCAACTCGGCGGGATTGGTGTTGCGCAGTTGCTGCTCGCTCATGATGTTGGTGTACTCGTTGCGGGGACCGTACATTCCATATTCGTTCAGGCGGTTGAAGCACTCTTCCTGGTTGGTCTTAGCGTCGTTGCGGGCCTTGATGAGGAGGTCGACCAGGCTGTTGTAGGCCTCTTGGTCAACTTGGGCGTTCTGCATCAGGTCCTCAGCGAGCTTGAGGGCCTCGGGCATGTTCTCGCTCAGGCCACTCAGCGACAGGTAGGTCTCGTTGTCCCTTACAACCATCGAGATGTTGCAAGCCAGCTTGTACAGACGCTGCTTGAACTCGGTAGCCGACATCTTCTTGGTTCCCAAGTAGTCCATGTAGCTCAACGCGAGGTCATAGCGGTTGTCGGCAGTGTTACCGAAGTCATACTTGTAGGTGAGCTGGAACAGGTCGTCCAGGTCGTTGTGCTTGTAGAGCAGCGGCAGTTTCTTGCTGGTCTGGCCCACGGTCATCTCCTTGCTGTAGTCCACAAACTGCGGCTGGATGGGCTCGACGGTCTCGCTCAGGATGTTGCGCACGAAGTCGCTCTGCTTGTCGCGGTTGGTGGGGATGGGGGTGATGGCAGGCTTATCAATCTTCTTGGCGGTGGTGTCCTCGCCCATGCGCTTGTACACGCACACAAAGTTGTCGTTCAGGTGGCGGTTGGCAAAGGCCACGATCTGGTCCTTGGTCATACCGGCCATGCGGTCAAGTTTGCCTACCTCCTGGGCCCAGTCAACATTATTGATAAAGGCGTTGACCAGCTGACGGGTGCGGGCACCGTTGTTGTCGAGTGCGCGCAGGTAGTTCAGCTTGTTGTTGTTCACCACGCTCACCAGCAAGTCGTCGTCAAAGTTGCCGGCACGCAGCTTGGCCAACTCGCCCAGCATGAGCTCGCGCACATCCTCGAGGCTCTGACCCTCATTGGGATAACCCAGAAGCATGAGCATCGAGTAGTCGGTCATCATGTCGCTGTAGGCTCCGCTGTACATCAGCTTCATGGGCTGGTTCAGGTTCAGGTCCATCAGACCGGCTGTGCCGTTTGACAGCATCTCGGCCACTACGTCCATAGTGTCGACCTGCAGGGTGTTGCCAGCATCAAAGCGCCATCCCAAGGCCACAAACTCGGCCTCCTGTCCCATGACGGTGGTGTCGATGGGGGCCACAATGGGCTTGAGGGGAGCAAACTCGGGACGGGTGAGGTTGTAGTTGGGCTTCCAGCTGCCGAAGTGGCGCTCCAGGATGGCGATGACCTCGTCGGGGTCAAAGTCGCCAGCCATACAGATGGCCACGTTGTTGGGGCAGTAGTAGTTGTTGAAGTAGTTCTTGATGTTAGTGATCGACGGGTTCTTCAGGTGCTCCTGCGTACCGATGGTCGTTTGGGTACCATAGGGGTGGGTGGGGAACATCTTGGCATTCATGGCCTCAAACAGCTTCCACTGGTCCTTGGCGATGCCGATGTTGTACTCCTCATACACGGCCTCGAGCTCGGTGTGGAAACCGCGGATGACCATGTTTTGGAAACGGTCGGCCTGGATGCGCGCCCAGCGGTCCACTTCGTTGGCGGGAATGTCCTCGGTATAGCAGGTCACGTCGGTGCTGGTATAGGCGTTAGTGCCTTGACCGCCGATGCCGGCCATCAGCTTGTCATACTCGTTGGGGATGTTGTACTGTGCGGCCAACTGCGAGATGCTGTCGATCTCGTGATAGAGCACGCGGCGATGCTCAGGATCCTTCACCAGGCGATACTGCTCGTAGCGCGCCTCGATGGTGTCGAGCAGAGCCTTCTCGGCTGCATAATTGCTCGTGCCGTACTGCTGGGTGCCCTTGAACATCAGGTGCTCCAGGTAGTGGGCCAGACCGGTGGTCTCGGCGGGGTCATTACGAGATCCGGTGCGCACTGCGATATGGGCCGAGATGCGCGGGCTCTGGTGGTTAACACTCAGGAATACCTTCAGGCCATTGCTCAACGTGTAGCATTGCGTAGCCATCGGGTCACCTGGGACCGTTGTTGCTGCGGGCTTCTGTGCTGCCATGCCCAGGAATGCAAGGGCGGCAAGCAATGTCAGAAAAAACTTTTTCATTTTGTTTCAGTTATTGTTGGTTGATAAATCAGAATGTGTCGGTTAATCGCTGGCAAAGGTAAGATTTTTTTTTAATAGTTGATAGTGTATGGTGTGAATAGTTTCCTTCCCTCATCACTTACCGTGCCTGGGCGGCTTTTGGGTAGGTCACCAAGACATTTTTTTACTTGCATTGGGAAATATAGATAAATTTCAGTAATTTTGTGCAAATTTTATGATTTTTGTTTCTGTAACCCAATTATTAATCACCGGGCCATTCCGTTTGCCGAGGTTATGGTTTGCCCTGTTCTGATAGCTGCGGGCTGGCTCATAAACAAGTAAAAAACATGAAGATTTCCTGTTACAAAAAATTCTTGTGGGTGTGCTTGTTCGTTGTTGCCGGCGTAATGACCGCTTCGGCCATACCGGCTCATCCCAGGCCCATGGATGTCACTCAGAGCGACGGCAGCAAGTTGACCGTGCGCTTGGTTGGTGACGAGTTTTACCATCGCACGATGACAACCGATGGCTACACCTTGCTGCAACGGAGCAATGGCGACTATGTGTATGCTGTTGAGTCGGGCTCGACCTTGGTCGCCAGTGATGTGGTGGCCCATAATCCGATGATGCGTAACGCAAGCGAGTTGAGCATGCTCTCTAAACTCCAGAAGGGACTGACCGACAAGAAACTGGCAGCTCAGGGCAAGGCTATGCATGCCTCTCGTGACCAGCTGAATGCTTCCATCAGGACCGACTACCAGAACTTCCGCGGCCTGCTGATTCTCATCAACTACAACGACAGGACCTTCAACTATGGCGGCGATTATTTCGAGGCGATGATGAATCAGAAGGATTACACGGGATACTACCGCACCGATGGCAGCTTTGTGCCTTGCACTGGTAGCGCTAGAGACTATTACTATGACAACAGCATGGGCCTGTTTGACCCGGAGTTTGATGTCGTTGGCCCCGTGACAGTGAATTATTCCTGCACCTCTCCCAATGGTACTTCGGTTGCCAGCATGTTTATCTCAGCCATCGATGCGTTGAACCCGGTGATCGATTTCAGCCGCTATGATGGCGATGAGGATGGCGTGGTGGACATGATCTACTTTGTTGTGGCAGGTTACACCTCAAACTTCAGCGGAAACAACAGCGGCTACCTGTGGCCCCACCAGTCTACTCTGTATTACTACACTAGCCAGCGCTACGACGGTGTATACTTGGGCCGCTATTCCTGCTCGGGCGAGATTTACGGCTGGGAAGACTATGGCTACACCGATCCCGATGGCATCGGTACGATTTGCCATGAGTTCACTCATGCCTTGGGACTTATGGACCTCTATGACACCAACTACGACCAGAATGGACAGGCCAATGATCCCGGTGAATGGGACATTATGGCGGGCGGCAGCTACATGGACGATTCACACACGCCTGTTGGATTCTCCTTGTGGGAGCGTTACCGCCTGGGCTTCGCCGACCCTGTAGAAATCGATGAGAAACGGGCAGGGTATTCCCTGGAAGCGCTCAATACAAGCAACACGGGCTACTGGATTGCCTCGCCCAACGAAAATGAGTTCTTCATGCTTGAGAACCGCCAGCAAACGGGATGGGACACCTACCTGCCCGGGCACGGCATGCTCATTACCCGCGTCGAGTATAATCAATACGCGTGGTCTCGTAACACCATCAACGCTAATGCGTCCCACATGTACTATGAGCTCCTGCGGGCAGGCAATTTAACTGGTAGCAACCCCAGCGACCCGTTCCCGGGAACCAATCAGGTGACAGCAATCAACAACCTCACCACACCCAGCCTCTTGACATGGTCAGGACAGGCCAGTGAATATGGCCTCGACAACATCGCAGAGAATGACGGCATTATCACCTTCAATGTGGTGAATGGCGATGGCACAACTCCCGCTCACGGCTTCGATGTGGGTGATGTCAACCACGATGGCTCTGTGACCATCAAGGATGTGACAGCCCTGATCGACCACTTGTTGGGCAGCGGCGACGTGTGCATGATTTGCGCTGACGTTAATGTTGACGGCTCAGTGACTATCAAGGATGTGACCAATCTCATCGACATGCTCCTGGGAGGCAACAGATGATTTCCTCAATAGGAGGGCAATATGTACCTCGCGGGGAATCTCCCCGATGATGAAAACCGGGTCCTGTGCTTTTATCTCAAGGCACGGGACCCGTTCTGTACCGTAGATAGGGGAATGGGTTCCAGGGGAGGGTAGGCTTGATTGTGAGAGTCCTGGATAAGTTGTTGGCTTGGCTTTCAATGTATTGATAATGAGCGTGTTGTGGTTATGTTGTCTTTTGTTGCCATTTTTTATATCGTGCGCTGGAACTTAAAATGCGGGAAATATGGCGGTTATGTGGATTTTTTTTCGTACCTTTGCGCGATTTTTCACATTATTATAGTAATTTTTTATGACACCTACTACAAAAACCATCGTACTGAGTGACGGACGTGAGATCACTCTGCAGACTGGAAAGCTTGCTGAGCAAGCCGATGGAGCTGTTGAATTGAGGTTCAACAACACGATGTTGTTGGCCACCGTATGCTCGGCCAAGGAGGCCGACGAGGGCGTGGACTTCATGCCCCTTACTGTTGAATACAAGGAGAAGTTCTCCGCTTATGGACGTTTTCCCGGCGGTTTCACCCGCCGCGAGGGCCGCGCTAGCGACTATGAGATCTTGACGGCCCGCTTGGTGGACCGCGTGCTCAGGCCGCTGTTCCCCTCTAACTATCACGCTAACACTATCGTTCACATCTTGATGTTCTCGAGCGACGGTGTTGACGCCCCCGATGCACTGGCAGGTCTTGCCGCATCGGCAGCCATCGCTGTGAGCGATGTGCCTTTTGAAGAGCCCATTGCCGAGGTGCGTGTGGCACGCATCGACGGTGAATTCGTTATCGACCCGACGTTTGAGCAGATTGAGAAAGCTGACATGGAATTGATGGTAGGTGCGACTTACGATAATATTATGATGGTCGAGGGCGAAATGGACGAAGTGAGCGAGGATGACCTGATTGCTGCCTTGAAGGCTGCCCATGAGGCCATCAAGCCCATGTGCTTGATCCAGAAGGAGTGGGCCAAGGAACTGGGCGTCGCCAAGCGCGAGTACTGTCATGAGACCGACGACGAGGAACTCCACGAGCGCGTGCGCAAGGAGATCTATCCCAAGTGCTATGCTGTGGCTCAGGCTGGCAAGGCCGACAAGCAGTGGCGCAACGAGACCTTCCAGAAGGCCTATGACGACTTCATGGAGACCATCCCCGAGGAGGAGCGTGAGGAGAAGGAACCGATGATCAAGCGCTACTACGAGGAAGTGCAGCGCGATGCCGTTCGCCGTTGCATCCTCGACGAGCACATCCGTCTCGATGGCCGCAAGACCAACGAGATCCGTCCCATCCTGTGCGAGCCCGACTATCTGCCTTATCCCCACGGCTCGGCCCTGTTCAAGCGTGGTGAGACCCAGGCGCTGGCTACTGTTACGCTGGGCACCAAGGACGATGAGAAGCTCATCGACGACGTGCTGCGTCACGAGAACGAGCGTTTCCTGCTCCACTATAACTTCCCCGCCTTCTCGACCGGTGAGGCACGCGCACCCCGTGGCGTGAGCCGCCGCGAGATCGGTCACGGTAACCTGGCTCATCGCGCCCTCAAGCGCATGATCCCTGAGGACAACCCCTATTGCATCCGCATCGTCAGCGACATCCTCAGCAGTAACGGTTCGTCATCGATGGCTACCGTCTGCGCAGGTTGCATGGCACTGCTCGACGCCGGTATCAAGCTCAAAAAGCCCGTTGCCGGTATCGCTATGGGTCTGATTACCGATGAGGGTAACGTGAAGCACGCCGTGTTGAGCGACATCCTGGGTGATGAGGATCACCTGGGTGATATGGACTTCAAGGTGACGGGTACCGTTGACGGTATCACCGCCACTCAGATGGATATCAAGTGCGACGGTCTGCCCTACGAGATCCTCGAGCAGGCATTGCACCAGGCTAAGGAAGGCCGCCTCCACATCCTCAACCTCATCAACGAGGCCATCCCCGAGGCTCGTGCCGATTACAAGCCTCATGTGCCTCGCATCGTCACCATGACCGTGGACAAGGAGTTCATTGGCGCTATCATTGGCAAGGGTGGCGAGGTTATCCAAGGTCTCCAGGAAGAGACTGGTACGACCATCAGCATTGAGGAAATTGATGGCAAGGGAATCGTCGAGATCGCTGCAGCCAACAAGGATAGCATCCAGGCTGCCGTGGCTCGCATCGAGGCCATTATCGCTGTCCCCGAGGAGGGTCAGGTTTACACAGGTAAGGTGGTGAGCATCCTTGAGTTCGGCGCATTTGTCGAGTTCATGCCCGGCCGTGACGGCCTGTTGCACATCAGCGAGATCAGTTGGGATCGCATCGAGAGCATGGAGGCCAGCGGCCTGCATGAGGGCGATGAGGTCACCGTTAAGCTCATCGAGATTGACAAGAAGACCGGCAAGTTCCGCCTGTCGATGCGTGCGCTGCAGGACAAGCCCGAGGGTTATGACGAGCGCCGCAATGGTGGCAACAACCGCGGTCCCCGTCCTGGTGGCAACGGCAACGGTGGTAACAACCGTGGCCCCCGCCCCGGTGGCAATCGTCCCATGGGTGGCGGCAACAACCGTGGTCCCCGTCCTAACGGACCGCGTCGTCCCCGCCGTGACGACCGTCGCGACGACGAGTAACATACTCAACTCCTCCCTCAAGATAGGGGCACAGGAGCATAACATCAACAAAACAAGTGCCGAGGCCAAAAGCCCCGGCACTTTGTCTTACGTTCTATTCGTTATCTTCGTTCAAGTCTTCGCGTCTTCGCGTGGTGTCCAGAGCACGGATGCCCTTTTAACCTCTAATCTTTAACCTTTAACCTATTTAGTCGTCCATTCCCATGAATTGGCCTGAATGGTCAAAGTTCAGGTCAAGTCCATTGGAAAGCTCGATCTCATAGCCAAAGTGTTCCTTGTGGATCTTGACGATAGGCAGCTGATAGTTGCCCTTCACATAGGTGGCAATAGCCTTTGGAATGAAGGTAGCAGGAACTGCTTTGGCGCGGCATTCAATGGTTTCCCATTGGTTATTGGCGTCAAAGTCAAGCTCGGTACCGTCGTTCAGATAGACATCATACTCCAAGCCACCATGATCCTGATCGGGTTCAACACCAGTAATCGTGGCATTGGGGAAATGCTGTTTCAGGAATGTGGTGATGGCTTCGGGCAACGTTTGTGCCGTAGCAGCGGGGGCAGCTGCCTGGGGCTGTGCCGTGGTTGAATCTACGGGAGCGGCCTGCACGGGCTGCTCTTGGGTTACAGGCACTTGCTGCTGATAAGCATCATTATTATTACCGGTGCAGGAACAAAGTGCCAACACGACAACGCCTACAGATAAGAATTTCTTGCTATTCATATTGTTGTAGCTTTTAGTGATTGATAATTAATCGTCTATGTCAATAACCTGGAATGTGGGGCTGTATTCCACTTCAAGACCATTGTTGAGCTTTACCTCATAGCCGCGGCGGTTGCGGTCAATCTTGAGAATCATGGCACCAGGAAAGGTGGACGCGATGTTAGTTTTAATCTCCTCGGGGATCAGTTCGGTGGGAACAATCGATGAGCGGCAATCAATCTCTTTCCAGTTGCCATTCTTGTCAAATTCCACTTTCTCACCGCTCTCATAGCGGATTGTGTAATCATCCCAATCGACGGTCACCACGAGGGGAACCTTATTGGTAAAATGCTGCTTGAGAAACGCTTGGGCGGCTTCAGGCATCTGGTTGAAAGGGATGACTTGGTCATGATCGGCCTTGGCTTGGAAACCCATGGTCATCATGACTACCAATAAAAGGATAACTTTGATACTTTTCATTGTATTTATAATTTTGTTATGTAATAGTTACGAATGGGTCAAAGGTACAATAATTCCTGGAATCACAAGGTTTTTATTAGTTATTTGCTTCAAGTTGCGATAAGAAACTCTTGCGATGATCTTTGTTAACGGTCCCAACTATAAGATATATTCGACAAAATAACCGCCTACGTCCAGCGTTTCCACAACGGTGTCCATCATCGTGGGGAAGAATATCCAGATCAATAACATAAAGGAAAAAACAACACAGATAATAATCAGAGCTTGGCGCCACAGGGTCCCCCATATCCCATAACCGAATAATTGCTTATACCCGATGAAATAATAGCCCATAATCAACAAGTCGTAAGCGGCAGTGCTGTATTTGGATTGGGTAAAATCAAGCGGTATTGTCAATAATGACAGCACGATGGTGAGCGTTTGGAACAACACTTGGATGAAGAAACCCTCAGGAATCGTGTGGCGAGTGTTGCGGGGCGAGTATCTGAAGACGACACATGTGGGGATGATGGCTAAAACCGACATGACCAGCATGGTCCAGCTATAGTGTTCCCTGATCCACAACTTATATCCTACAGCTCCCTGTTCCTCCAACGGCAGCCTCAACACTTCGGGGAAAAACCAAAAGAAGATATTGGCATAGATCAAAGCGACGATAAACAGCATCTTGACGTGATGTCGTTAATCTTGCTGTCCTACCTGATTATCCTCAACTATTTCATCTATCGCTCTGCGCCGCGCAACCCCCGCCACACCTTGCCACAGGGCTTTTTCATCCAGGTGTTTACAGCCATTGCTTTTCTGGTCTTCAACATGTTTGATGATCTCACATCCTGGCATTGGTTCTCGTTCGTGTTAGGTAATGTCTGGACCTATGCCGTTTACAAGCAGTTCTTTGGCTATGGCGTGTGGGGAACACTGTGGCGCGTGGTCTTGGCTTTGGTTTGCGCTCACCTGCTGGCACTTCTGTTTTTGGGAATAGATTTCATTTACCACCTGATTCAGACCGGTGATTACAATTTTGTCGATGGGTTTAAGCTCTTTTTAAAACTGCTCAACAGGATGCTGACCAACTCAGACGTATAGACCTAGGTCGTGACATCTTTTATTTATAGCAAGCGTAATTGCGCTTCGCATGGGAAATCAAATACCATCAGTAAGACCATTAAATAAAAAATTTTGCTTAATTTCGCAGCCGTTATGACAATGCAACGTTAAGGACCTTAGGCCTCAATACTAACAGTGGATATCAAAGCAACATATCGACGATTCAGGCAGTGGCAACATTCCCCGAACGATCACGAGTTCGCTTCCCATGACACGCAGCATTGCACTAATTGTGGGCATGACTTTGTGGGAAATTACTGTCCCTATTGCTCACAGAAGTCCGGTCTGGGCCCCATCACGTGGCGCAGCGTGGGCAAGAGCATTGCCGAGGTGTGGGGCATGCACAACCGCTCGTTGCTTTACTCGCTGGCTCAGCTGTTTCTGCGTCCCGGCTACTTCATTGGCGACTACATTAGCGGCAAGCGGCAGGTGAGTTTCCCGCCCGTCAAGATGCTGGCCATTGTTGCCGTGCTCGGTGTGATTGTCGACTTCCTCACGGGTGCCATCCATGGCATGGTCAGGTTGCACAATAGTGAACGCTTGAGTTATATCGATGACGTGTTCTCGTGGCTCAATGTCCATCTCAATGGCGCTTTCCCGCCGCCCAGTAATTACCTGAGTGATGTGTTCTTGTGGCTGAACACTCACCCCGACGTCCTGTCCTTGCTGTTGCTTTCCTTCCTCATCATCCCCAACTACTACATCTTCCGCTTTGCCCCCCGCAACACGCTTCACACCCTGCCGCAGGGCTTCTTTATTCAGGTGTTCAGTTCCACGGTTTTCATGATTCTGAATATGATTTATGACATCACCTCGCTGGGATGGCTCGTTCTCATCCTTGGCGCCGTTATGGTGTTTATGACTTATAGGCAATTGTTTGGATACAGCGTGTGGGGAACACTGTGGCGTGTGGTGATGGCATTTGTGTGCGGCTGCACGTTGCTGTCGATCTTATTAAATACCAACTACGCCATTCACCTCATGCGCGAGATGCAGATGCCGGCGGCCCAGAGGTATTTCCTTAACATCCCCATCGCCCTTGCTTTTCTAGTTATCATATTGAGCATCTGCAATTACATCAGCAAGAAAACTTCTCGATAACTTGCTTTAATAATCTTAGCGCCTTAGCGCCTTAGCGTGAGGCCAGGGCGCAGATGCCTCTCTATAGCCTAAAAATCGCTCTCTCTGCGTGCTATCCCCTTTTTTCACATTAATAACCATGAATTATTCATTAATTATATGATTAATTCACGGCAATTCACGTGAAAAATAGTTTTAATGCGAATTACGAATTATTTATTATAAAAATTGTCTTTGTTGTCCTTCTTGTCTTCCAACCCAAAACCTTAGCGGCTTTGCGCCTTAGCGTGGGGTTGGGAGCGGCCACGCCAAGGCGAGGCCCTACAGAGCGGATGCTCCTAAAGCCTAACACCTGCCCGCCCTGCGAGCAATCCCCTTTTTTACATGAATTACCATGAATTATCCATTAATTATATGATTAATTCACGGCAATTCACGTGAAAAATAGTTTTAATGCGAATTACGAATTATTTATTATAAAAATTGTCTTTGTTGTCCTTCTTGTCTTCCAACCCAAAACCTTAGCGGCTTTGCGCCTTAGCGTGGGGTTGGGAGCGGCCACGCCAAGGCGAGGCCCTACAGAGCGGATGCCCCTAAATCCTAACACCTTAACCCCTTCTCGCGCAGCGAGCGCCTAGCAGCGGCACAGCCGTGCCGACGATGGTGTAAAGCACCCAAAAGAAGTCGGTGGTGCTGTTTTCATGGATGACCATGTGGCAACCGATTTGTCCCCAATCGAGGCCGTAGTACCAGATTTTTATGGCCGATACAATCTTGAACGAGATGATGTGGAATACATAGATGTACAGCGTGTTGTTACCGCAATACACCATAAACCGCTTCACCGCGCCTTCGTGGCGGTCAAGCCAGGAAGCAATGTGGTGGACCATCAGGAAGCCGATGGCACCTGTCACGGGTAGCGTGGCCACCGTGCGAAGTTCGGTCTTGAGTGCCATGCCTTGCCAGCCCTGATAGGCCCCGAAAACCAGAATAGCTGCATAGATCAGCGTCAGTGCCCAGTGCTCGCGTATGCGGCTCTCGTGCCGACGGTAGAGCACGCCCAGGCTGAAGAACAGCACGCCCCAGCAGTCACGTATGCCACCCTGCACCACAGTGACAATCGTCAAGTGGTTGGCCACCTTGAACCATGAGAACCCAAGGGCCAACAGGGCAATCACAACGGGCACCGTGTCATGGTTGAGCCACTTGTGGCGGTTGTAGAGCAGCAGGTAGAGGACAAGAAACACGATGCTAGCCACCAGCAGTGCCCTGAAGAACCAGAACGCGCCAGCAAGAAACTCGTCATAGCCGCCCATCGAGAAGATGATGTGTACAAGGCGTTGCCAGAACTGGTGCCAAGTGTAAGGATGGGTGACACCGCCGGCCCAGTTGCCATATTGCTCGTTCATCAGCCCTATCTTGAAAAACAGGTTGTGCAGTACCAGGAAGAACAGGCTCCACTTGACAAAAGGCACATACAGGCCCTTGAAACGCTTTTTGCAGAAGGTCCACGGGTCATTCAGGTACTTCTTGTCAAAGAAATAGCCCGCCGCGATAAAGAATACCGGCATGTGGAACAGGTAGATGAATGTCACCAGCAGGGTAGGGCCCTCGGCATGACCAGCGCACATCAAGATGATGGCAATGGCCTTACAAATCGATAGCGTAGTGTTGTTGCGTTTCATTGGTGCTGTGGTTAATTCACTTTCCCATGATTTCCTTGAGCGGGACGATGGCGTAACCCTTGCGCTTGAGTTCCTTGATAAGGGCGGGCAAGCGGTCATAGAATTTCTCCACTCGGCGCTCGTCGGTTCCCAAGTGGATCATCAGCAGGTGGCCGTTCAGGCTCTTTTCCTTCTCGCACTTCATAATGCGGTTCCACAACCACTTGTTGTCGCGGTAGGGGTTACCGCCGGTGATGCCTGGATAGGTGTAATCCATGCTGCTGAGGGTGCCAGGAGTGAAATTCACAAGTTGCAGCCCCATCTCTCGTGCCCAAGCGGCCACGGTGGCGTTGTGCCACTCGTAGGGCGGAATCATGTAGGGGGCTTCCTGCGGCGTGATGCCATAGCGGGCCAGTCGCTCGTAGCTGCGACAGATGTCCTCGGTGAACTGTTGTTTGGTCACCAGCAGCGAGTCGCGTTTTTCCCATGAGCAGTAAAGCAGATGACCATCACTGTGGCTCCCCACATAGTGCCCATCATCGACTAGCCGCTTCACCACGTCGGGGTAGAGTTCAAAGAACTTTCCAGTGAAGAAAAATGCGCCCTTGATGCCCTGTTTTTTCAGGGTTGAGATGATGCGGTCGGCGCCATCGGCCCGGTCATCGGCAGTAAAGACGAGGCAAAGCTGCTTCTTTGTAGCATCACCGCGGACAATCGCACCCTCGTCCCATAGGAAGTGGCCGCTTGAACTCTTTCCCTCCATCTCATAGAACGAGAACGGGAACGTCAGCGACGCCGTGCCGTCCATGGTGGGCTCGTTGGTGCTGTAGTCGTGGGTGTTGTCGTGATAAACCACGTCACCAGGCTGGAAACGGTCATAGGTGTTGCCCATAATGTTAAGCATGTCATCAGCCAGGTTCACACCCTTGAGACTATTGAAAATAGTGGCATATACCGGGCCGTCAACCAATCCTCCCGTGGGCATACCCACTTGTTCCATCACAAAGTTGCTATGCGTCGCGTGGGGATAGGTGCCGCCGAGTGGTAACTCCACAATCATGCTCGTGCCCCACGGGTTACAGCCCAATAGCCAATCACGCAGCGCTCCCTCCATTTCCTCAAACTGGCGGTCGCCTGTTAGTTGGCGATACAGAATGCATTGGGTGAGCATCGCGGTGGTCAGATTATTACTGCACCAGATGCCCGGCACGCCCCACAAGAACGGATTGCCCGTTTGCTCAGCACGTCCCTTGACACGCTCGATGCCCGACTTGATGTTGCGGATGAACTCGTTGCTGAGCCGTTGGTTGCCGCTGGCCTGCTGCGCCACACGGATGTGTCCCATGTTCATGAAGGGGTACCACTGGTAGTGGCGCGCGCTGTCGGCGCCCATCCACGGAGTGACGGGTTCACGGCGTCCGTATTCCACAGCCTGAGTCATATATTTGTCATCGCCAGTCATGCGGTAAAGTTCGATGGCGCCCAACTCCATGTCATCCACCCAGTTGTCTTCCTCATAGATATAGGGCGAGACGACGCTCACCGTTTGGGTGTTGCCAGGCTTGTCGAGGCCCACCTGATAGGCATCTGCGGCCTTGGCCTTGATTTTTGCTGCAAACTCGGGATAGTAGGGTGCTAATATCTCAGCACCCAGGGCGAAATCACTCGCAAATTTGCCTGCTGTGCTGGCGGCGCCCATCGTGGCGTTCATGAACTTGCCGCGCTGTTGTGGCTTGCCGTCGATGTAATAGACGGGGCGGCCATTATTAGGTCCCCAACCATAATCGGCAGGGTCATCCTTGGGCAGTTTCATGCCGATGTGGTCGCGGTCGTCAGCAATCTGGTTGTAGAGTTCGCCCTTGCTCGGGTTCATCTTGTCGAGCCACGTCAAGCCCCAGTAAATCTCATCGATGATGTCGGGAATGCCGTTGGCGCCCTTCAGGCCATTAGCCTGGAAATGGTCGCCAAATGCTCCAGGGCACTGTTGCCAGGCCAGCATCATCTGGTAGATGGCATTGGCGCTTGTGGTTGTATATTGCAGCAGGTCGGCAGCATCGTGCCAACCGCCACGCACATCGATATGCTGCCCCTCCTTCTCGGGGTGGTAACGCACGTAGGCATCCTTCACGTGGCAACTGTCTTGCTGGAACGGGTTGAAACCGCACCGCTGCTGGCGCATGTAGTTGAGCACAAAATCGGCTGTGCCGTCCCACACGCAGTTGTTGATGGGAAACACTGGTGACTCGAAGCCAGCCGCTACGATGCGGTAGGAACCCTCACCGTGAAAATCGCTGAAATCCAGTCGGTAGGTTGACGCCATCTGTCCCCATGACCCCATGCCGCGGCTGGCAGTCGATCGATAAGCGGTCTTGCCCGTGAATGCGTCCTGCAGTTCAAACTCGGTGACCGAAACATCCTCCTCGCTCATGAGCACGGCCACCTTGGTTGCTGTGGGCAGATAGCCCAATTGATTGATGCGAATCCATCCGCTGGCGTTAGCCATGGCGGTAATAGCGACAAGAATGATTGCTAATAATGTCAGCCGATTATCCATAATGAAGAATTTTGGGAATGAATGGGTTAAAAAATGATAAGGCCAGCGATGCCGGCTAGGATGATGACCAGGATAGGGTGTACCCGCGTGAAATACACGATGCAAAACGATGCGGCGCAGATGGCTATAGTCACCACGCGTTCACTGTTGAGATAGCCGAAGTTCTCACTGTTCATCAGCAACAGGGCTGCCGACGCGATTAAGCCCACTACCACAGGACGAAGCCCCATGAATGCGCCCTTGATAAAGGGGCTCTGCTTGTGGCGCTCGATGTAATGACTGGCGATGAGCGTGAGAATGAACGGCGGCAACACGACCGTGAGGGTCGTCACCAGTGACCCCAGGACGCTGCCCGTGACCACATAGCCGATATAGGTTGCACTGTTGATGCCGATGGGGCCAGGGGTCATCTGTGAGATGGCGACGATGTCGGTAAACATCTGACTGGTAATCCAACCCGAGTCCACCACCTCGCGTTGGATGAGCGAGAGCATCGCATAGCCCCCACCAAAGCCGAATAGGCCGATTTTCAGGTAGGCCCAGATGAGTTTCAGATACGTGTCAAGCATCGCCGGCCCCCTTCTTTGCTTTGTTCAACAAATCACGCATATAATAGATATATCCCCCGATAGCGCCCAACACAATATATATAATAGGGTTGGAGATATAAGGGATCTTGCTGTAGATGAGCAGTGCCACTGCCACAGGAATGATGACTGTTTTCCAGTTGATGCCGGCTGCCTTGGCGGTCGTGAGCACCGGAGCGATGATAAGCGCCACCACTGCTGGACGGATGCCCTTGAATATGCGGCTCACGATAGCGTTGTTCTTGATGGTCTCGGGCGTGAGGAAGATGGCAATGGCCAGAATCATCAAGAACGACGGCAGGATGGTGCCGATAGCGGCACACACGCTGCCCTTGACCCCCTTGAGCCTGTCACCCACCACGACGCTGATGTTTACGGCAAGGATTCCCGGCATCGATTGGGCTACCGCCAGCAGGTCGAGAAAGTCCTCGAGCTCAATCCAGCGGTGGCGCTCAACGATCTCGCGCTGGATGATGCTGATCATCGCCCATCCACCTCCAAAGGTGAATGCCCCAATCTTGGCAAAGGTGAGAAACAGTTGCAGATACAGGTTCATTTAACTCCTAACTCCTAACACCTAACTAATCCTTCCGTTCCAGCAGGCGCTGGGCGTTGATGAAGCCATAGTTGCTCTTGCTCATGTGTGAGCGCAGGAGCATGAGGCTATCGACAATAGCGGTTTGTCCACGCTTGATGTCATAGCTCACATAGCCGTAGATGCGGCGCACCCGACGGGTGCTGTCGCTCTGTACATCGATGGCCACCCAGCCGTCGCTGTGGGTGCCTCGAGTGATTTGGGAGGTGCCGCCGTCGGTATAGTCCACGTTCAGGCTCACTTTAAACTCATTGTTGCATCGGGTCAGGTAATAAGCGAGCTGGTAGCGGTCGCCGGGCTTGTATTGGGCATCGGGCTGAACGCTGAAGGTGATGAAGCCGCGTTTGGCGCCTTGGGTCAGCACATAGCTTCGGTTGCCCTGCCACAGGTCAATCGTGTCACCTTTACTATCGGTGTTCGGTCGTCCCAATTGTTTGCCTCGGGAACTGTGTATGCTTTGCGGAATAGCCTCAGGGGTTTCTCTTCTTTCTCTGATGGCCATCTCTCGATCAACCATCTTGCCGTTCTTGTCCAGTTTATCATATCGCTCCTTGAGCTTGCCGATGGCCTTGTCGTGCGCCTTGATATAGTCCTCCATGTTGTGGGAATACCACACCAGCGACGAGTCATAGTCCTCTTGGGTGATGCCATGCTTCTTGAACACCGACTGCTTGAGAACGAGTTTGCTGCTATCGCTGGTATACTCGCCAATGTGGCTGTCAATATAGGCCTCGGCGATTTGCAGGTCGACAATGAGGTCGGCCATCTCGTTCACGCTCATCACGCCATGAGGCGTGCGGCCACAGGATAGCAGCGACACCACGATTGTGAGCAATAGTGATATGTGGAGAAGGGCATTGCGCATGGAAAATTACTCGTCTGAATCTTGACTGTTCTCCTTGTTCTCAACTTCGAGGGATTGATTCTCCTCGCTCACCTGTTCAAGTTCTTCGACAGCCTTCTTATCGCTGGTTAATGTGGCAAGAAAGCGGGCATAGAACAAGATGAGCACAAAGACGCTCACGCAGAGGGATGCATCGGCCACATTGAAGATGGGCTGGAAGAACACGAAGTGGTTGCCTCCTATCCAGGGCATCCATTGAGGCCAGTTCCACTCACACAGTGGGAAGTAGAGCATATCCACAACCCTGCCGTTGAACAGCGTGGTATATCCGCCATCGGGCGGAAACAACTGTGCCACTTGGGGTGGTACTGGGCTGTTGAAAATCACGCCATAGGCAACGCAGTCGATGGCGTTACCCAGCGCGCCGGCGGTGATGAGCGCGATACAGACCATATACCCTCGGGGAATGTCATTGCGGTTGCTCAACTGCCACAGGTAGTAGATGAGAGCGCACGATGCAATGATGCGGAACAGGGTGAGCATCAGTTTGCTGCCCAACTCCATGCCGAATGCCATGCCGTTGTTCTCGATGAACAGAAGCCTGAACCACGAGGTAATGGCCACCTCCTCGCCGTAATAGAAGTGGGTCTTGACCCAGATCTTGACGGCTTGGTCGATGACGATAACCAGCACCATGATGAGCGCTGCCAGTTTTCCGTTAGAGATTTTCATGCCAATAGGGCTCTAACGTTATTTTTGCTTTTTGTTCTTGGCCTCGATCTCCTTGCCCTCGATAGACAGGGTTGCGTGGGGAACTGCGAGCAGGCGCTCTTTAGGAATGAGTTTGCCCGTTATACGGCACACGCCGTAGGTCTTGTTCTCGATGCGCACAAGTGCGGCTTGGAGTTTGCGAATGAAGTCAAGTTGGCGTTGCACTTGCTGGCTGGAAATCTCCTTTTGCATCGTTGAGGCACCTTCCTCCATCATCTTGAAGGTGGGATTGGACTCGTCAACCATGATATTGTCTTTCAGACGCTCATAGTTGGCTTGAGCCTGTTCTATCTTAGCCTCGATGAGCTCCTTGAACTCCTGCAACTCCTGGTCGCTGTATCTGGCTTTCTCTTGATTGTTGTTCATATGAATTATTTAATTCGTTCTTAATACTCAGTCGTCAATTGTCTGTTGTCAGTTTTCTGTCGCAGATGCCACTCAAACTTAACACCTAGAGCCTAAAACCTAAATCACACCTTCTCGACACTCACGGGCAGAGTCCAGCCATCCATGTCAAGTTCAACAGCCTTGGCGGCATCGACGGGGGCCACGGTTATGCTGTTGGCCAGCACTTGATGGGCGATGTAGTCGCCATAGGCCTTGATGGCGGCATCGGTGCGCTCGTCAGGAGCGATGGTGATGTTGATCTTGTCGGTGATGTCAAAGTCCTTGCTCTTGCGCACGTTCTGGATGCGGTTTACGAGTTCACGGGCGATACCCTCAAGACGCAGTTCCTCGTTGACAGTGATGTCGAGAGCCACAGTCAGGTTGCCGTCGTTAGCGACGAGCCAGCCAGGGATATCCTCGCTGATGATCTCCACATCGCCAAGTTCCACGGTCGCGAGCTGTCCGTCAACGTCGATATCCAGCTTGCCGTCTTTCTCAAACTGGGCGATTTCGGGCTGAGATAGGCCGGTGATCTTGGCAGCGAGCGCCTTCATGATTTTGCCGTACTTCGGTCCGAGTTTCTTGAAATCGGGCTTCACGCGCTTAACAAGGATGCCTGCATCGTTACCCACGAGCTGGATTTCCTTGACATTAACCTCGTTGCGGATGAGGTCGGCAACAGCCTCGATCGATTCGCGTTGACTCTCGTCAAGCACAGGCACCATGATGGCCTGCAGCGGTTGGCGAACCTTGAGGTTTTGCTTGCGGCGCAATGACAAAACCATCGAGGTGATATCCTGGGCAGCCTGCATGCGCTGTTCCAGTTGCTTGTCGATAACAGCCTCGTCACACTTGGGGAAGGCTGCAAGGTGTACCGAGTTCTCACTGTGAGTGAGGTCGCGGTACAGGCGGTCGCTATAGAAGGGTGCCACAGGTGCCATGAGCAATGCCACGGTAGTGAGGCACTGGTGCAGGGTCTGATAAGCCGCCAACTTGTCTTGGGTCATGTCGCCACCCCAGAAGCGCTTGCGGTTCAACCTCACATACCAGTTGCTCAAGTGGTCGCTCACAAATGTGCTGATGGCACGGGCGGCCTTGGTGGGCTCGTAGTCCTCCAAGTCGGCCTGCACCTGTGCGATGAGCGAGTTGAGCAGCGAGATGATCCAACGGTCAATCTCGGGACGCTCGTTCAAGGGCACCTGGGGTGCCTCGGGGTCGAAGCCATCCACGTTGGCATACAGGGCAAAGAATGAGTAGGTGTTATATAGGGTGCCGAAGAACTTGCGGGCAACCTCTACCACACCAGCCTCGTCAAACTTGAGGTTATCCCAGGGCGACGAGTTGCTGATCATGTACCAGCGCAGGGGGTCGCTGCCGTAGGTCTCGATGGCACCGAACGGGTCAACAGCGTTGCCCAGGCGCTTGCTCATCTTGTTGCCGTTCTTGTCAAGGACGAGTCCGTTGCTGATCACATTCTTGTAGGCCACACTGTCAAACACCATTGTGCCAATGGCGTGCAGCGTGAAGAACCAGCCGCGCGTCTGATCCACGCCCTCGGCGATAAAGTCGGCGGGGTAGAACGTTTTGCTGTCCACTGCCTCCTTGTTCTCGAAGGGGTAGTGCAGCTGTGCATAAGGCATGGCACCGCTATCAAACCACACGTCGATCAGGTCAAGTTCGCGCTTCATGGGCTTGCCCGTGTCGCTCACCAGGATGATGTCGTCAACATAGGGGCGGTGGATGTCAATCTTATTGTAGTTCTCCTCGCTGTAGTCGCCGGGAACAAAGCCCTTGTCCTTGTAGGGATTGCTTGTCATCACGCCGGCGGCAACGGCTTTCTCGATCTCGTTATAGAGTTCCTCGATGCTGCCAATGCACTTCTCCTCACCATCCTCGTCGCGCCAGATGGGCAGCGGGGTGCCCCAATAGCGGCTGCGGCTCAGGTTCCAGTCATTGAGGTTCTCCAGCCACTTGCCAAAGCGGCCCGTACCTGTGTGCTCGGGCTTCCAGTTGATGGTGTGGTTGAGCTCGATCATGCGATCGCGGCAAGCCGTGTCGCGGATAAACCAGCTGTCCAGCGGGTAGTAGAGCACGGGCTTGTCGGTGCGCCAGCAGTGGGGATAGTTATGGGTGTGCTTCTCCATCTTGAAGGCGGTGCCCTCCTGCTTCATGCGGATGCAGATGTAGATGTTCAGGTCCTCTGCCTTGTTGGCAGCGTCCTCGTCAAACTTGCCACCCACGGTATACTGCGGGTCGTAGGCATTCTTCACCCAGCGGCCTGCATATTCCTTATAAAGTTCCTCATTGACGAAATTCTTGACAAATTCCTCGTCAAGGTCCTCGATGAGGTAGTATTTACCGGTGAGGTCCACCATGGGGCGGGTCTCCAGCTTTTTGTTAATCATGTACAGGGCGGGGATGCCGGCAGCCTTGGCCACGCGGGCATCGTCAGCACCAAAGGTCGGCGCGATGTGGACGATACCGGTACCATCCTCGGTAGTTACATAGTCACCGGGGATGACGCGGAAACCGTTGTCGTTGCCCACGACCTTGCCGTCAATCTTGTCCACAGGCTTAACCCAGGGGAACAGTTGGGCATAGCGCATCTCGAGCAGGTCCTGACCCTTGAACTGGGCAATCACCTTCCAGGGAACCACCTTGGCTCCAGCGGTGAACTCCAGCGGCTGGTCCTTGCCATCGGCCTTGAAGTAGGCATCGACGCGAGCCTCGGCCAGGATATAGATGGCGGGCTTGCCAGTGTAGGGATTGAAACTCTCAACCGCAACATAGTCGATCTTGTTGCCCACACACAGGGCGGTGTTGCTCGGCAGGGTCCACGGCGTGGTCGTCCAAGCCAGCACATAAGCCTCGTTGAAGCCCTCATCTGCCACCTCGAGGATATTCTTGATCACGGGATGCTCGTCACCGCTAAGCACGGTGAACTGGGCCGTTACCGTCTGGTCCTTTACGTCGCGATAGCAGCCGGGCAAGTTCAGCTCGTGAGAGCTCAAGCCGGTGCCGGCAGCGGGCGAGTAAGGCTGGATAGTGTAACCCTTGTAGAGCAGACCCTTGTTGTAAAGCTGCTTCAACAGCCACCACAGCGTCTCAATATAGCTGTTCTTGAAAGTGATGTAGGGGTTCTTCATATCCACCCAGTAACCCATGCGGTGAGTAAGATCTTCCCACTCGCGGGTATATTTCATCACTTCCTTGCGGCACGTGGCATTATAATCATCAACCGAGATTTTTTTGCCGATATCCTCTTTGGTGATGCCAAGAGCCTTCTCTACGCCCAGCTCCACGGGCAGACCGTGGGTGTCCCAACCGGCCTTGCGCAGCACCTGATAGCCCTGCATCGTCTTGTAGCGGCAGAAGATGTCCTTGATTGTCCTGGCCATCACGTGATGGATACCCGGCATGCCGTTTGCACTGGGAGGACCTTCAAAGAATACATAAGACTTGGCGCCCTCGCGCTCGCTGATGCTGCGACCGAACACGTCTTCCTTATCCCACTGTTTCAAGACTTCCTTGTTGATATCTGACAGGTTAAACCCGTTATACTCGTTAAATTTTTTCATTTTTTAATTAATGTAATATCTCAAATTTGGCTGCAAAGGTAATCATTTTAATTGGATTGAAAAATAATGAGCCATTTTTCGAGCGAAATAGTTGTTTACATTATCAATTTACGGCCCGTAAAAAAGCGCATTGAAGATATTTTTAATGGTCTTTAGGCATGGCGTGAGAATTATTTTGTACTTTTGCAGCGAGATTTGGTGCCCAATGGGGGTAAACCCCTGAGGGTGAAAAGGGAACCAGGTGCGATTCCTGGACAGACGGTGCTGCTGTGTGCCTCCTGATAGATACCCGCCACTGGTCACTGTGCTTGCCTCATTGCAAGGGGCGGCGTGGGAAGGTCAGCGTGCAAGAACTAGGGTAGAGGCGAGTCAGAAGACCTGCCAAGTCGCAAAATTTGTGCTAACTGAAAGTCATGACGCCTGCAGTGTATGGCTAAGGTGCCGCCAAATTTATGCAAATATAAAGACCCGTGACCCAAGACAATGAATAAAATCGTTGTAATAGCTTTATTGAATCTTGTGTGTGCACTGTGTGCGCTCGCACAGGACGCTCCCCTGAGTGGCTCGCTCGCCGAACAGGACTCGGCGCTTGCCGCCGTGGGTCATGGCAGGCTGGACTCGATGCAGTATATCCAGAATGTCATTATCTATGGCCGTCGCCCCTATGAGGAAGTGATACCAGCCCAGGTACTCACCGGCAAGCAACTCGAAGGACTGAACAGTCACTCGGTGGCCGATGCTGTGCGCTATTTCGCTGGGGTGCAACTCAAGGATTACGGCGGTGTGGGTGGCCTCAAGACGGTTGATATACGCTCGATGGGTACCAATCATCTGGGTGTCTTCTACGACGGCATACAGATTGGTAACGCTCAAAATGGTCAAGTGGATTTGGGAAAATTTTCTCTTGACAATATTGAGGAAATCTCGCTTTACAACGGTCAGCGCAGCAGTATTTTCCAGAGCGCTAAAGATTATGGATCGGCGGGCACCATTTACCTGCGCACTCGTCGACCGAAGTTTAAGCCGGGAAAACGCGACAACCTCAACGTGTCGTTCAAGACCGGTTCATTTGGCTTGGTAAATCCTAGCGTGCGATGGGAGCACAAGTTGAACAAACACATGAGCCTGTCGGTCAACAGTGAGTTCACTTACGCTACGGGGCAGTACCACTTCCGTTACCGCAAGCACTACAGCGACGGCACGCTAGCATGGGACACGACTGCGGTGCGACGCAATGGCGAGGTGCGCTCCTGGCGTGTCGAGGGAGGCTTGTTTGGCGTGATGAATGGTGGCCAGTGGCATGCCAAGGCCTATTACTATGATGGCAGTAAAGGCATCCCTGGCGCTATAGTGAATAATGTGTGGAAACATGCTCAAAAGCAGTGGGACCGCAACTTTTTTGTCCAGGGAGCGTTCCAGCGTCGACTGACCGACCGTTATGAACTGATGGTTAACGCCAAGTACTCGCGCGATTACCTCCATTACTTGAATCCTGATACCACATTAATGTATATCGACAACAAGTTCTGGCAGGACGAGATATACATCTCCACAGCCAACAAGTATAACATCCTCACCGATTGGGACGTCAACCTGTCGGTGGATTACCAATGGAACAGCCTTGACGCGACATTGACAGGCTTTGGTTACCCCATACGCCATACGGTGCTCACGGCCCTGGCCACAGCTTGGAGTTGGCACGGCTTCAAGGCTCAGGGCAGCCTGCTATACACCCTGGTCAACGACCGCTCGTCGGCGCGCAGTGGCGGTGTGGTTGTAGGCAAGATGAACCGTTATTCCAACAAGGTGACGCCTGCTGTTTTCCTGAGCTGGCAACCCTGGCTGGAGCGGGATTTCAATCTGCGGGCCTATTACAAGCGCATCTTCCGCATGCCCACGTTTAATGACCTGTATTACACCGACATGGGCAACATCACGCTTAATCCCGAGTATGCCACGCAATATAATGTGGGCTTCCTTTATCGTCTGCTCACTAGCGATGGTTGGCTGGCTGGTGTCAAGCTTAGCGCCGACGCCTATTACAACTACATTACCGACAAAATCATTGCTGTTCCTAAAGGTACTGGCCAGTATCGATGGATGATGATGAACGTGGGCAAGGTGAAAATCCGCGGCATTGATGCGAGCGCGCGAACCACCCTGCGTTTTCCCGCCGATGTGGTGATGGATATTAACCTGAGTTTCACCTATCAGCGGGCACAAGACTATACCAATCCTGCTGACAACGAGGATGGCGGCACCTACAAGGGCCAACTTGCTTACATCCCCTGGCACAGCGGCTCGGTGGTGGGGCATCTGAACTGGCATGACTTTGATTTGAATTACAGTTTTATATATGTGGGAGAACGCTATCATACCAGTGCCAACACTCGTGAGAACCATGAGCAACCGTGGTACACCCACGATCTCTCGGCTGGCTACATCTTCCACTGGGGCAAGACAACGACCCTGAAAGTGTCGGGCGAGGTGAACAATCTGTTCAATCAGTACTATGATGTGATATTGAACTATCCCATGCCTGGCCGCAATTATAAACTCATCTTGAAATTTGACATTTGATGAAGCGAAATCTACATATTATTTGCCTGGCCATGGTCATCTTGACAATGCTGGTGGGATGCCGCGAAGAGGAGACGATTTTCCTGCCTGAGCATGTGCCCGTGGCCCAACCTGAATTCAGTGACATCGAGGGATTTTATCTCTTGTGTGAGGGCAATATGGGATGGAACAAGGCGACACTCGACTACTATGATTACGCTGCTGGCGAGTACATCCGCAACATCTTCTCTTATGCCAACCCCAACGTACCTAAGGAGATGGGCGACGTGGGCAATGACATGGGCATCTATGGCAGCAACCTGTTTTGTGTCATCAATTGCTCTAACAAGGTTGATGTGCTCGATAAATACACCTGCCGTAAGAAATTCCAGATCGACATCCCCAACTGCCGCTTCATCCGTTTCTATGGCGGCTATGCTTATGTGACGAGTTATGCCGGTCCTGTGCAGATCAATCCCAACTATGAGCAGCGGGGCTATGTGGCCAAGATTGACACCGTGACGATGCAGATTGTCGATACCTGTCTTGTAGGCTTCCAACCCGATGAACTGGAGATTGTTAACGGCAAGATCTATGTCGCCAATTCAGGCGGTTACATGGTGCCAAATTACGAGAACACCCTGTCAGTCATCGATGTGGCAACATTCAAGGAAGAGCGCCGCATTCCCATTGCCATCAACCTGCAGTGGGTCAAGGGGGATAGCCATGGCATGTTGTGGGTAGCATCACGTGGTGACTACTATACCAAGCCCAGTAAGATTTATGCCTATGACACGCGCAAGGGGATGTTGATCGACAGCATCGATTGCCGAGTGAGCAACATGTGGCTGCACGGTGACTCGCTCTATGTGGTGAGCACCGAGTGGAGCTACGTGTCGATGAGCAACCACTTCTCCTATGCCATCATCAACACCCAGACCCGCGAAAAGGTGTGCGACAATTTTATAACCGATGGCACCGACAGCGAGATTGTTGTCCCTTATGCCGTGGCGGTCAATCCGCTCTCGGGTGATATCTATGTGACAGATGCCAAGGATTATGTGTCGCCTGGCCGCCTTTACTGTTTTGACCAATATGGCGTGAAGAAGTGGGATGTGCGCACCGGCGATATCCCTGCCCATTTTGCATTCTTGGGCACTAATGTCAATGAGAAATAAAATAAACCTAAATATAACAATGAGAACGACAAGACAAATCTTGCTAGTCACTGTAGCGATGCTGACTGCTCTGTCTGTTTGGGGCAACCACCCGTGGCTTTCCCGTGTTTATGAATACCGGCCAGCACCAGGGCAGTTCGTCAACACCATGCCCGTTTATAGGGTAGGGGAGCCGCTGGATAGCGTTTTGGCTCGTTGCCAGGCCAGCATCTGTGGGCGGATTGATACCACCACGACTACGTTTCATGGCGTGGAGTACACCCGCATTGACACCGTTTGGGCCGAGGGCATGATCACGCTTGGCGGTTACGGTGGCTATGTGGTGGTGGCGTTTGACCATCCGGTGGTCAATATGCACGATTATGATTTCGAGATCTGGGGCAATGCCTTCTATAGTGACCAATACTCGGGTGGTGGCAGCAGCGAGCCAGGCATCGTCATGGTGGGTGTTGATGTCGATGGCGACGGCGTGCCCAGTGATGGCGATAAGTGGTATGAACTGTCCGGCAGCGAGTATGACCATCCCACCACCCAGCATGATTACAGCATCACCTACTACCGACCTGATGAGAGCAAGCCCCCCACACCCAGCCGAGTGGATCCTAGCCTTTGCGACACGACCTACATCCGCTGGACCAGTAACGACGTGAACACCGATAGCACTAGTGGCTACATGAGCCGTAACACATTTCACAACCAGCCCTATTGGCCCCTGTGGATTCAGGATGAGTCGCTCACTTTCACGGGGGAGAAGCTGCGTTGCAATGCGGTGAATGCTAGTAACAATGGCGGCAACGCTTACTATGTGCTCGAGAATTTTGCATGGGGCTATGTGGATAACCTGCCCAACAATCCTGAGCGGCAACCTGTCGAGGGTTACTATAATCCTGGCTTCAAAATCGACTGGGCTGTGGATGAGAGGGGAAATCACGTGAACCTCACCCACATCGATTTTATCAAGGTGTATAACGCTCTCAACCAGTATTGTGGATGGATAGGGGAGACCTCAACCGAGGTCGCCGGCGGAATTGACTATCATCCTGATGCTGTGATGCCTGAGCCCATTCCTGGCGACGTGAATAGTGACGGTGAGGTCAACATCAGCGACGTGAGTTCTGTTATCGATATCATTCTATCGGCATCAATGATTCCTGCAGGTGACGTGAATGGCGACGGCGAGGTCAACATCAGCGACGTGAACGCTGTTATCGATAGCATTTTGTCACTTTAGGCGTTTCTAATTAGGAATAGTTCAGAAAACTGGACCCTAAAAATTGGCAATAAATTGTCCCAAAAAAATATTTTGTTTTTTTTTGAGAAAAGTTGCTTGTTATTGAAAAAAATGATTTATCTTTGCCGCATGATATATGTCATGATTATTAATAGTTGAACAATTAACAGATTTAATTAATATTTATTCATTTTTAAAATTTTAAAATTATGAAGAAAATTTTTACGCTTCTTTTCGTTGCTGCAATTGCTCTTGGCATTCAAGCTCAGGAAAATGATTACAAGTTGGTAATGATCAAGAACGTTCCCGTTATGGCTGAAGACACTATTCAGCTTCTTCCGGGTATGAACAGTGACTGGGTAAATACCGTTGACGTAAACTGGGACCACGGTTTCACTCAGTATGGTCACTTCTATTTCATCATCAATGGCGTTAACTATGGCGCTCCCGGTGATGAGCCCCAATATGTTCCCGTTGAGAAGATGGGCAACTCAGAGTTTACTCCTCTGGTAGAAGGTACAGCCAACACTTACTATGTTGACTATCTGTTCGCTTACAACCTTGGTATTAATATCAAGTTGAACGCTGACTATGAGATTTATGGTTACAATGCCTATGTTGCTATTGGTGGTCCTGTAGTGAACGTTGATGAGCTCGCTGCCAAGACCGTAGCTAACGTTCGCTACTACAACATGGCTGGTCAGGAGATGCAGGAGGCTAACGGTATGACCATCCAGGTTACCACCTACACCGACGGCACCACCAACGCTGTTAAGGTGATCAAGTAATCAAGCCTTACAGAGCCCTGTTTAAAGGGTTTAAAGAACAACCTAACTTCAGGCGACCTCGATTTCAAGCGAGGCCGCCTGAGTGTTTTTGGCCGTTCACGTAGCTAGTTGTAAGCCCGTTTGAGACAGTAGTTCAATTTTGCGCAGAAAATTTTGCTCAAATTAATAATTATGATTTAATTTGCATCATCATCGGTTATCACCCATTGATTGATGAGACCTCCATTGAGGCGCACCCATTAATTTAAACCTAAAGTTAATTTAACAAAGCAATGAAATACCCAATAATCAATCCTTGCAAGAAGCTATTTCTCACGCTTGTAATGATGGCCTCGGCTACTATGTTGCATGGCCAGTTCCTGCGTACATCCTACTTTATGGAAGGATCACATTATAGCCTTCAACTCAATCCGGCATTGGCGCCCGAAAGGGGATTTGTCCATTTGCCTGGGATTGGCCAGACTAATGGCATGATGTATTCTAACTCAATGGGCCACAACGATGTCGTTGAGATGATCAAGAATAAGACCCAGGCCGATTTCTTTACTGACGAGAATTTCATCAACAATCTTAAGGATGTGAATCATGCCTCGGTCAACGTGGGTACTGATTTGTTGAATGTCGGTTGGTGGCAAGGACAGGCTTTTTGGACGCTCGGCTTCGGTGTGAATGCCGATGGGTATGCTGTCGTGCCTCGAGAATGGTTTAACTTCATGAGCGACATGAAACAGCGTCGTGGCATTGACTTCTCAGACTATACGCGCCACATCGGCAATGAAAAACTTGGCATCAATGTTTATAGCGAGCTCAGCTTGGGTTATTCGCGCCCACTACTCGGTGATAGGCTTAAGGTGGGCGGTCGTGTCAAGGGTTTGTTTGGCATGGCCAATATGAAGCTGACGGTAAATGAGGCTGTCATTAAGACCCGCATTGAGGGTTTGGACCCTGATTTTGATTGGAACAACCCCGATGTCGAACAGCTGATCAATAGCCAGGGCTCGGCCTCGTTTGATGTGGATGCCGAGCTTGAATGCTCAACCGATGCCGTTGATTTGCTGCAAGGCCCCGATGGTTACATCGATGATGTGGAATTTAAGCCCACTCACATCGGTTTTGCAGGTGCTGGAGCGGGAGCTGATCTCGGTGTCTCCTATCAGGTAACCCCCTCGCTTACATTGTCGGCTGCCATCAATGATGTGGGATTCATCTGTTGGTCTAAGGGCTTTACCAAGTATGCCCAATCTAATACTGCTGATATGAATTTTGACACCGACGATCCCAACGGGATGATGTATTTTGCTGACGTTACGGGTGAGGGAAAGACCCTTAACCTGGATCTGCTCAGGCTGGAGCTTGATGAGCAAAAGGATAAATCTAGGACAACGTGGCTTGCCCCGATTTTAGTTGTTGGCGGCGAATACAGGCTAATGAATGACAAGTTGGGCCTGGGGCTGTTATACACTAACCGGTTTGCCGCGCCAAGGAACGAGAATGAGTTCACCATGTCGGTCAATTACCGTCCTAGCCGTTTTGTTGACCTTGCTGTGAGCTACTCGCCTGTCATGTGTAGCGGTAAGGCCTTTGGCGTTGCCCTCAAGCTTGGTCCGTTGTTTGTGGGCTCTGATTATGTGTTCATGGGCAAGAACAATAAGTGCAGCAACGTACTCGTGGGGTTATCTATCCCATTGGGCTGGCGTACCCTTCCTAAGGAGAATTAAACACATCCTGCCTTATATTGCATAGACTACTGAAACGGATTATGCCAGCTTTTCTAGCATGATCCTTGCTTTTTGCTGCTATTAAGCCATCTATTCTTGAAAAAAGCCAGGAAAAGCACAGAATTAGTATGTGAATAATTTTGCAGAGAGCAAAAAATGACCTATTTTTGCCGCGTGAACAATTTTGCATTCTTGCTTAGCGTGAAGATTATTCGTATTATTAATATTTTTTCTAACCTTTAACATTAACACTATTATGAAGAAATTCTTTTCTCTTCTTTTTGTGGCCATTGTAGCATTTGCTGCTCAGGCCGCAACGACAAACCTGTATCAGGATGGTCCGATGACTTCCAGTGAGCAGGTTCCCTTCTACGGTATGTATATGGACACTCCGGGCACTCGTGTGCAGCTGATTTATCCCGAGTCGGCATTGACCGACCTGGTGGGCCTCCCCATCAACTCGATTACTTTCTACATTCTCAACGATGGTGGAAATCCTGTGAATGGTGGTAAGGTGAATGTGTTGGTTGGCACTACCGATCAGACTTCGTTCCCCTCATCGGGTGCAACTCCCATCGAGGGCTTGAATAAGGTTGCTGAAATCACGATGGTTCAAGGTGCATCTTCTTTGCCCATCGTTTTCGACCAGCCTTTTGTTTACACTGGTGGCAATTTGGTGATTGAGACCGAAGTGGTAGAAGCTGCTGAGAATTATGCTGCGATTACTTTCCAGGGTGCTTATGGCAGCAATAATGCTATAACCTATACCTATAGCTGGCAAACCCGTGGCTTCTATCCCATGGCAACCGTCGATTACACACCTCAAGACTATGCCGCAACTGTACGTCCTGCTGCGCTTGACTTTGGCCGTCTCTATCCCGAGCAGACTGCAGATCTGACCTTCAGGATTGACAACAAGGGCGCTAATGCCTTCACTCCCGCCTTTAGCGGTATCCAGGCTCCCTTCAGTGTATCTCCCGAGCCCGCCGAGATTCCTGGTAGTGGTTTCGTGACTTACACTGTTACCTTTGCTCCCACTGCTCTGGGTGAATACAGCCAGACCTTAGCTATAGACTGTGGCGCTGCCGGTCAGTTCCAGGTAGCACTGAGCGGTGCTCAGGTTGAGGTTCCCGCCGAGGTTGTTGTTGCTGAAGGCACTTCAACCAACAAGATGGTTCCCGTTGATCCTGAGAACTATGAGCACGTTGGTGGTGGCGCTTTCTCTCAGATGATTTATCCTGCCGATATGATGACCGACCTGGCTGGTAAGAAGATCACCGGTATCAGGTTCCACACCACAGAGGCCATGACCCTGAATGGCGGTAACATCCAGCTCTCGATTAAGGAGGTTGAGCAAGATTTCTTCGGTGCTCCAGAAGCAATTACCGGCATGACCGTCGTTGCCAATGGCGCTCCCGTTGCTGGTGAGAACGAGCTCGTGTTTGAATTCACCGAGCCCTATGAGTATCAGGGTGGCAATCTGGCCATTGAGGCTCTCGTGACCGCTCAGGGTAACTATAGCTTCAGTGACGCTTATCTGGGTGTTGAAAGTACTGGTGCATCCTTTGCTCACATCTATAATTTCGGTTGGGAAGAAGGCGTAGTTAACTTCCTGCCAATGGCAACCTTCAGCTACGTGAAGGAGGATACTCCCGAGCCTCAGGGCATGCGTGGTGACGTGAATGGTGACGACGCTGTTACCATCAAGGACGTGACTGTGCTGATTGACCTCTTGCTGAGTGGGGCCGAGGCACCTGCAACTGCTGACTGCAACCTTGACGAGTCAGTGACCATCAAGGATGTGACTGTCCTCATCGACTATCTGTTGAGTGGCAACTGGCCCGAGTAATCATTAGGTAAAATACTAATTTATAGGGGGCAGGCTCATTGAGGGTCTGCCTCTTTTTGTGTTCATTTTGTATAGCCGTCTCTTTTGTTGTTTTTGATAATTTATTGATTATTAGTGTATTGTAGAAGTACTTAATGATTGCCCTACTATTGTTTAAGGTGATTTGTTTGTATTTTTATTTTTTTTAGTCAATAGGGGCTTTGCCATGTCAGGTTAATGTTGTACATTTGCCGCAAGTTGATACTACTGATTTTTAACCTTTGCTTTATTTATAAACCTTTTCAACAATTAATTCATTATTTTTTATGAAGAAAGTATTTAAACTCATGTCCGCAGCGCTGATGTCGCTGGCAATGTTTGTGCCTGCTCAGGCCGTTGAGCTGACGCTGAACGACGGTACTGCAGCTCCTGCTACTTACAACGAGTATGTGCCCATTTACGGTTTCTATTATGAAACTGCTAATGTGATTACCCAGATCATCTATCCTGCCAGCGAGATTGAGGCTATGCAGGGTTCGGCGATCACATCGTTGAAGTTCTACGTTGGCAACGAGGATGGTAACCCCCTCGATGGAGGTACGGTTGGCGTTTCGGTAGGTATTACCGAGCTGAATCAATTCTCGGGTTATTATCCTGATCCGATTACTGGCTTGACCGAGGTCGCCGAGATCACGATGACCCCTGGCGAGACCGAGATCGTCGTTAATTTCAATGAACCGTTCATTTATGAGGGCGGTAATCTTGTGGTTTCAACCGTCGTTAAGGAGGCCAGCGATTATGCTGCCATGAACTTCTACGGCGAGGATAAAGATTACAATGCCTCGATGTACAGGCTTCCCGCCAGTGGCAACTCTTATGCTCAGTATTGGGCTCCTAAGACCACCTTCAACTATGATGCCGGTGAAGACTTTGCAGTGATCAACACCACGGCAATTGACTTTGGTACGGCTTATCCCGAGATGGCAGTTGCTCCTAAGACCTTCGTCTTGAAGAACCTTGGCCAGAACGCCTTTACTCCCGTGTTCAGCGCACTTGAGGCTCCCTTCAGCGTGAGCCCCGCCGCTACCGAGATCGCTCCTGGTGCTTCGATGGAGTTCTCCGTTACCTTTGCTCCCACCGAACTTGGTGAGTATGCTCAGACCTTGGCTATCGACTGTGGCGCTGCAGGTCAGTTTGAGGTTGCCCTCACTGGTGCAATGGCCGATGTGCCCGATGTGATCACCGTTTGTGACGGCACCGATACCAATGGTTATCTGCCTTTCTATGGCTACTATTATGACAACACGACCAAGGGTCAGATGATTTATACCGCCGAGATGCTCGCTCCGTTGGCTGGCAAGAAGATCACCGATGTCACCTTCTATCCCACCGAGGCCCTGACCTTCAGGGGCGGTCAACTGCAGCTCTCGTTCAAGGTCGTTGACCAGCAGGGCTTCACCAGCTACACCGCTCTGACCGACCTCACTGCTGTGGCTACCTGGGAACCTGGTGAGGGCGCAACCGAGCTTGTGTTCACGCTTGACGAACCCTTTGAGTACACTGGTGGCAACCTCGCTATTGAGGTCTACAACGTTGTGAAGGGTAGCAACTGGCCCAGGGCTTATTTCTATGGCCAGAACATCCCTGAGTACTATCCCAGCTTCTACCAGTATGGTGCTTCGACCGATATCGATCACTTCCTGCCCAAGGTTGGTTTCGGTTATGTGAAAGAAGACACTCCCGAGCCTCAGGGTCTGCGTGGCGACGTAAACTTGAGTAATGATGTAACTATCGCTGACGTTACAGCCCTTATCGACTACTTGCTGAGCGGTGATGCTACTGGTATCAGCCTCGAGAATGCAAACTGCAATCTCCAGGATGATGTTACCATCGCTGACGTGACTGCCCTCATCGACTATCTGCTGAGTGGCAACTGGCCTGAATAATCTAGGTAAAATTCATATCAATGAGGCTGGTTCTTTCATGGGCCAGCCTCTTGATTTATATATTTATAATGTGCTGAGATTTAGACAGAAAAAATTTTGTCATAAAGATATTTTAGCATACCTTTGTAGCGGTAATTAATGCAAGAGTTTAGCATAAGTAGGATGCAAACGAGATTTCGTATTATTCCTTTTATAATTAACATTTTAATCTTTTTATCATTTTATGAAAAAGTTTTTAACACTTATTGCTGTGGCCGCTATGGCATTTGCAGCTCAAGCCAACATCTTGACAGTTGCCGAAGGTACTGACGAGGCTCAGTACGCTCCGTTTTATGGCTTTCAGATGGATGCCCTGGGCGCTAAAAGTCAGGTGATCTATCCCGCCGACATGCTCGCTGACATGAATGGTGGAACCATCACCGAGGTCAAGTTCTATCCCACCCAAGCCTTTGGAGCCCTAGGTTCAGGTAACCTGCAGATTTCTCTCAAGGAGGTTGAGCAGGATCGCTACACTTCCACCACGCTGGTGACCGACGCCACTGTTGTTGGCAATGCTTATCCCGTTCAAGGCAATGCTGAGTGGGTCATCGTTTTTGACCAACCCTTTGAGTACCATGGCGGCAACCTCATGATTGAGACCGAACTCATTCAGGTAGGTTCTTTTAAGTCTACTAAGTTCTTTGGCCAATCATTCTCTTATGCCGTTGGTCTCGCCCAATACAAGTATACTTGGGGTACCGAATATTACTATGAGAGTGAGCAAGTACTTCCTATGGCAACTTTCACCTATGAGGGCGGCGGCAGCCAAGATGAAGGCATTACTCTCTTGTCACAGGCTAATGCACTCGAGGACGCTGCCGAGTTCACCTTCAACGGCGACGCTGTTGTTACCGCTACTATCGGTACTTACATGTTCCTGCGCGACGAGAGCGGCTACGGTATGATTGCCGGTGTTGAGGGCTCCTTCGAGAATGGTCAGGTGATGAACCAAGGATGGAATGCCACCAAGACCAGCGTTAACGACGGTTGGGTAAGGTTCACCAATGCTGAAGGCCTCAGCGCCAGCGGTGAGACCAATACCGAGATGGCTGCAGCCCAAAAACTCACTGCTGCCGCCGATGTCAATGAGAGCATGCTCAATGCCTATGTTTACGTTGAGAATCAGTCAATAGGTGGTGGCTTTATGCCGGGAATGCCTCCCCGCTCATTCAC
>Ga0247611_10000875_pt1 | contig 57649 bp, 56 predicted proteins | sample 177DNAGHGhighgp2_FD_192422 | JGI IMG/M metagenome (GOLD analysis project Ga0247611, IMG submission 192422) | Sheep rumen microbial communities from Palmerston North, Manawatu-Wanganui, New Zealand - 1770 DNA GHGhigh gp2 | ecosystem: Host-associated > Mammals > Digestive system > Stomach > Rumen... | reverse complement strand
AAAAGCATGAGCCAAAAGCGTTTGAAATATGGGATTAGCATCGTCTTAACTAATTTCATTTGATCTACCAGTCAATATCTTTCGCATCAATCGGATGCTCGTTAACTTTTTCTTTTATAATCTTGCCGTTTCTTAAAGTGATGACTCGATTAGCCATATCAGCGATTTGAGTTGTATGAGTAACAATTAGCATCGTTTGACCTTGTTTACGAACAATATCTTGAAGCAATTGAAGGATCTTTCGACCAGTTTCATCATCTAACGCACCAGTGGGTTCGTCGCATAAAATGATATCCGCATTTTTCACTAATGCACGTGCGATAGAAACTCTTTGTTGTTCTCCTCCAGACATCTGAGAAGGATATTGTTTCATCTTTTGATCACCTAAACCTACAAGTTCAAGAGTCTTTTCGCTTAGATGCTCACTGTCTTTTTTAGATAAGGATAATCTCACATTTTCTAAAGCGGTTAAATCTGGAAGAAGATTGTAGAATTGAAAAATAAAACCAATCTTCTCCTTACGATATTTGGTTAATTCTTTATCTTTATAACTTGTTATATCAACACCATTTAAAAGGACTTGTCCTTCACTAGGAGAATCCATTCCTCCAATGATGTTAAGTAAAGTGGATTTACCACACCCAGAGTTACCAAGTAAGACAAGCATCTCCCCTTCATAAACATCGAAGGATACGTCGTTCAAGGCTTTCACTAAAGAATCGCCTTTACCATAATATTTTTTTAAATTTTTAATTTCTAACAACTTTTTCGCCATAAAGATAACCCCTATTTATTTTATAAAAGTTAAGAAAACATAGAAAGACATAATAGCTCATTGTAATAATTATAATCGCTTATTATAATAAAATCGTCAGAGGTGGAGAACCAGTGTGCGACCACGGCGCATTTCCCCGGAAATGGATGGCAGCGATCCAGAATGTTAACTGCTCTGGCTGACGAATAAGATGCTTGATGCATCTTTTTTCTTATCTTGTTTTAAACAATTAGCAAGTATAGGTAAAAAATACAATACCAATCGAGTAAAAAATGAATTTTGAGTCGAGTAAAAAACCTCACAACAAGTCATATTCTCGTTTCGTGTATTTTAATTAGCGGTTAATCTTTGAATGTGCGCGTCACTTAAGCCAGCTGATTTTAAAGCACTAAAAAGAAAGGTTAGACATCAAAATTCATAAAAGTATTAGTAACTATTTTTTAGCGATTAGCATAAATTATAATTGTGAATAAATGTATAAACGTTAAAAAAGCATCCATCTATGTAATGTATCTAAAAGGAGTTAGTAAATGAAAAAGAAAATATTACCTTTAATTATTCTAGGATTATCATCGTCTTTTTTATTTGGCTGCAGCTCTAATAAAACAAATGATATTAATATCATCTATACCACAGATGTCCACTCCGGCATCGACAAGAATATTGGCTATTCATCCTTATATGCTTATAAAGAAAATTTAGAGAAGACAAATAATTATGTCACCCTTGTAGATTCTGGAGATTTTATCCAAGGTGATTTTATCGGTTCGATCTCAAAGGGTGAATACGCGGTTGAAATCATGAATGAAGTTCATTATGACATCGTTACTTTAGGTAATCATGAATTCGATTATGGAATGGATATCTTAAAAGATCGCATAAACACCCTTAATAGTGAGGTTACATCTTGTAACTTCACCTACATAGGTCATAAAGAAAATAAATTTAGTAAAGTTAAACCATATATCATTAAACAATACGGTAGTAAAAGGGTTGGCTATGTTGGTGTTACCACCCCTTCAACTTTAGTGGAATCAAATCCAGATCATTTTATTGAAGATAACGAATTAGCTTATGACTTTGGTGGTTCCTCTAAAGAAGAATTTTATAAAATTGTTCAAGATAATATTGACGCTTGTAAAAAAGATGGAGCGGATTATGTCATCATCTTGTCTCATCTAGGAAGCGTCAAAGAAAATTCTCCATTTGCTTCTTTAGATGTCATAGCGAATACTTCAGGTGCTACCGCGTTCCTTGATGGACACGCTCATGCAAGCGTGCCGTGGACAATTCTAAAAAATAAAAATAACGAAGATACCCTTTTAGTGGAAGCGGGTTATAAATTAAATAATTTCGCTTCCTTAACTATTAAAGAAGATGGTTCTCTTAGTTATGAATTCTTTGATAAATACGAAGAAAAATCTTCTAAGATTGATGAAGCAATAAATAAGATAAATGCGAAAGCGGATGAAATCGGAAATAAAGTGATCGCTAATATCGATGTCGATTTAAAGATCAGCGATGAAAATGGAATTCGTATGGTGAGAAATAGAGAAACACCTATTGCTAATCTAGTGGCAGATTCATATCGCTCAATAAGTGGAGCTAATATCGGTGTCGTTAATGGTGGTGGAGTTAGAGATAATCTCGCTAAAGGAGATGTCACCTATAAAGATATCGCTGCAGTGCATCCATTTGGAAATTATCTCAAAGTTAAAAAGACTACTGGTGCAACAATACTAGATTATCTTGAATTCGCTTCTCAAAAAACGGAAGCCGAAAGAGTTAAAGATAATAAACCTAACGGTGAATTTGGAGCCTTCGCTAGTGTATCAGGTCTTAAATATTCAATTGATACATCCATACCTTCTAGCGTTATTGTCGATGATCATGGAGCGTTTATAAAAGTTGATGGTCCTCGAAGAGTTAAGAATGTTCAAGTATATGAAGATGGTAACTTTGTAGATATCGATCCAAATAAAACATACACCATATCATCCCATAATTTCCTCCTCGATAGTGGAGGTGATGGAGCAAATATGTTTAAAGATGATGAAACTATCCCTTCAGAACAATTATTAGATTACGAAGTCGTTATCAAATATATTGTTGATGTTTTACAAGGGCATCTAATCGATAAATATTCATCGCCTGAAGGCAGAATTGTTATTTTATAAACCACATCACCGAAGATTACCAATGAACTAGTAACATATTCCCTGACATGACCCACGTGCGACTAACTACTAGAACATAAAATTAAGAATAACTAATCGCAAAACAAAAAATGTTGGCCATTCGTTCCAACATTTTTCTTTCGGTGATAATATTTATTAAAAGGAATTAATCGTGGATAACTTTGTTAACTATTTAGAAAATCCTGCTATTTATAAAAGAGAACTCTATAGAGCTTTTAAAAGGATTTTTTCCGGCACCATTAAGGAATCTTTTTTGATTGATATGGTAAATAAAGTTGAAAATGATCCTAGATACGGAATTATCTTTTTAGGAACTAATGATCCAAAGAAACTTTTATCTCTTGATTCTGTTGCCACTGGCAATGGTTTTAATTATTCTGGAACATGCAAAATGATTGTAATGTGCCATTATGCCAACACGGTTTCACTGAATGATTATGAACGCGGAAAACAACAAGAAAATAAACTATATAAAGAAAAACTTACAGACGATGTAATGAAAATGTTTAGGATTGAGAAGTTAGTAACTCCTGATTTTAGCAACTCCTCTTTAGAATCATACTTACCAATCATTTTTTATACTGCTGCATTAAATAATTATTTGGGAAACAAATATGATGAGTTTGCGAACCAAAAAGTCGTTATGAACGCAAAATACAATTACGATTTCAATTGCCGAACAATCTACAAGCTTATAATGAAAATTAAATCTTGCATAAATTTGGCAGATATTAGAGCGACAGATGAACTAATGGTAATTTATAGATCTCTAATCGAATTATTTATGACTTTTGCTGCTTTGTGGGATCAAAATGATGCTGTGATTAATTCATTCTACGAGTTTGATCAAGCCGCCTTTGATAATAACTATAACGGTACCATTCCTGAACACATAAAACTCATGGCTAAGGATATAGGAGTTAATAAAATTAAGTTTGTTAATTATGGTTGGATTAAAAATCTTCCAGAGTTCAAAACATTATCTAACAAGTCTCGAGCATTTAGCATAGGTGGACTAGCCAAGGTACTTGATACCAAATGTGGCTATTTTTGCCAAGACTTCGGATCAGAATTATATAAACTATATAAAGCATGTAACCCTCAAACTCATGGAACGATGCTTGTTATGAATTATTTCCAACTTGAATTGCATATCTTTCAGAACATAGCTGTTATGCTTAAATTTATATGTGAAGTCATGTCTGAGCATTTGTTTAAATTTGATTTTAAATTTGGAAACATTGATTTGATTGATGAACTCAATATTGCTTTAAACGATTCTAGAAAAGTGTTTGATTGGCTTAATAGTGATCAAAAGAATCTGGATAAAACAAATCTTGATTATAGAGATAGAGCCATTTGCAGTATGAGAATGAAAAAATAACTCCTTTTTCTTCCCTAAAACAGTGTTTGCAAAATAATTGATATAGTTCTTAAAATATATGTGTACATACACAAATGCATAATAAAATAGAATAAATGTATTTACTTAGTAAATAGTTGTTCAATTCTATTTTTCAGGGAGCAATTCCCGTTCTCAGTTATTTAAAAATTCCCCGATAAAGTGAATATTGTTAGCAGGAGGTGTTAGTGAAATGACGCTTGGACAAAAGATTAAGAAGTTAAGATCAAACCGCGATCTAACCCAAAAAGAACTTGCTGACAAATTGCATGTATCCTTTCAAACAGTATCTAAATGGGAGAATGGTGAGAACGAGCCTGATATTTCTACACTTAGAGAATTAGCAAAACTATTTAATTGCTCGATGGATTTTCTTTTAAGTGAAGAAGAAATTGAAACAAGAGAAAAAGAGCCTGATTACTCTCCAACTAAGATGAGCGAATATGAATGCGCAGTGTGCGGAGAAAGAATTCCTGAAAGTCAACTTGTCGTCAATAAAGAACTCAAGTTTATTGATGAAAGAGAAAAAGAAACAGATTTTGTTGATGTTTACTACCATAAAGATTGCTTTGAAAAGAAACGTAAGAACGCTACAGTTGAGAGAAAAACTCGTGCAGTTTCAAAAGTTAAAAAATTAGCATTTGGTTGGGGAATTGCCGGTGGTATTGTTGCTTTAGCCATCATGTTAGCTATCTTATTTGCAAACAATGTTCACCCCGCGATTGCAATAGGTGTATCAGTCTTTGTTGGCTATGCAATATTTGCCGATCTATATTGTATTATCTGCCTATCATATATCGGTGAAGTCTTCCTTTCTATTTCAGGATGGACTATTCATCTTCCAGGAATCATCTTCTCCTTTGATATAGAAGGAATCATATTCGCTATTGTCTTAAAAATTGTTTTAACGATATTTGGAATATTGTTTGGCGCATTTGTTTTGTTACTTGCAATAACAATATCTGCTTTATTAGCGTCGATATCATTCCCGTTCATTTTAGTACATAACATAAAAACAAATTATAAAGATGCAGTCGTTTTACCTCCTATGGGTGGAGGAACAGCTCGTCGTAGAGGAGGAAGGAGATAATGAAGAAGAAAGTTTTGCTTGTCGCTATTACATCTTTGTCTTTGGCAGTAGGTGTTACTGCTGGTGTTTTAGCATATAAATCAGATAACAACAGCTTTGCTGGTGCTAAAGATGAAAGCTATTGGTATCACTATGCTCAAGTAACTCCAACTGAAACTAAACACGGTTCAAAAGAATTCTGGGCTAATTGTTCAACTCATAACTTTTCATTAGAAAATCCAGGTGCAGGTGAAGATATTCGTGAAGGTGTAGATTTTGCTACAACTTCCTATTTCGAAGAACTCACCGATAGTGATCCACGATATCTTCCTCCATTATCTGAAAGAGTGGATATAAAAGGCTACCTCGATTCTTTGTTAGATGTTTTTGGTCATGATCCATATAGTTATATTCCAAATAAGATGAGACCAGCAGGTGTTGATAAAGTTAGTGAATCAGAAGTCACATATGACTTTAATAACTTTGTTGATGTTGAACATATCAAATATGGTGGTTATGGTGAGCAATGGCACATGGTCATTGAAAACATCAAAGAAAGTCAGAGATTCTATAATGTCACCACCTATGGAGCGGAAATCCTAAATGCCGCTAACTTGGTCGCAAGAACTTTCTTAGATAGCTACTACGATAACGAAGTTAGCAAAACATTTAATAACGATTCTCGATTTGTCGCGAAGATCGATTTCCATAGTTTTGTCTTAACCTATAACATCCAATATATCTCTGGCATAACTATTCCATTCTTTGGAACAATTACCCCTCAAATCGATATGGAATATGTTATTGCTTCATCTACCAAAACAGTTCGTATCCAATTAAGTGAAAACAACGCTTTGAAATTTGTTATCACTCCTGATTCATACACTTTTGGTCTTGAATACGGAATTGAAAAAGTATCAAGAAAAGCCTATTTCACCATCAGTAAAGATGAACACGATGCAGTTGAAGGACACATCTACGAATATGTTCAATATAATGGCGAGGACTTAATTCCTGCCTGTGCTGATTTTTACATCGGTAGTACATATACATCGGTTGTTGGCAATAAAGCTAGCGGCATCCCTGGTTTTGATGGCTTCATAAATGAACTATACGAAACCGATGAAGGCAAACTAATTGGTTATAAGATCAAAGAGACATTTACAAAATGGGGATTCGAAAAAACATACAATACACTTTGGTTTAATCTGAACAATATTTTGAACATCAATACAGTTAAAGCTGTTTCTAATGGAAATGTGGACCCACACGAAAATAACCACGATATTTATTTGAATAATAGTTCTGATTTGTTCGCTCCGACCAAGAACAATGTTGGATTTGTCAAGACAAGCAGACGATACGATGTTGAAACGAGAAAACAGTACTTTTACGGGGATATTGACGAAGAAATAGCGGAATACGAAAAAGAAATTCCGATGATGTTCATCCAAGACAATGGAGACAAATCAGGAGAAACAAATTACTCCACTTTTGAAGAAGATATTCTGAAAGATAATAAAATTGCCGCAAGTGTGATCCTTGCAGACAAATACTTAACCAAAATTAGAGCTGACTATAATGACTTGATTCCAGTCTTTGAAAACAACAAAGATAGTATGCCAAGCGCATCAATTGTTGGTTTCATTGGTGATGCCGCAATTATCTAACTCTTTTATGATTGATAGAGTGAAAAATGAAGCAGAAAGGATAGTTAAGTAGTATGAATAACGTTAAAGACATTGATGTTTTAGATATTCTTATCGCCTTTATTAAAGGATGCCATTATAAAAACAAAGATAGAGGATGGAAAAATTGCATCCATTCAGTAATCGGAGATAAAGACTATTGGATTTGGAATGCAGACTATCTCTTAAATCAGTTGTTAAGACAAGTCGATGTGCCTCCTGAAAGGTATTTGCTTTCAAAAGGTGCAAAGGAAATGTGGGAGAAACTAAAACCAACCGGTAATAAAGGTGATCAAATTACGAGTTATTATTACCGTGAAAATCTTACAATTCACAATAATCTAAACGAAAAGGTTGGATTATACAAAGGTGCTGAAAATAGTCCAAGCGACTTCGTTGAAATCAAAGAAGGAAATACTTTTGTATATAAAGATATCTTTCACCACGAGCATACTATTCCAGTGCATGTTATAAAAAACAAATTGTTAGATCTTAAAGACGAAGAATTGACCAAAGAAAATGTGAAAAAGATTTTAGAGAAAATGTACATTTGCAGAATGCTTAAAAGCGAAGATAGAAGCATCGAGCCTAAATATAAGAAGGATAGACCAATCGAAGTTGAAGAAGTTTTAAAAGAAGTATACAAGGATATAGAAGTCGAATTTCCTAAAAAATAATTATGGGCCTATTTGATTTAAAGTGGATTGTTGAAATTGAATACTCTGATGGCTTTTTGTCGAGCAATAAAAAAGACACTGTTATCGTGGATGCTAAAAATGACTATGAAGCTAAGCAAAAAATTAAAAAAGATCCGCAATTCTCCCATAAATACCTTTGGATACGATCGGTCAAACTATACAATCAGAATGTCAAAGTACACGTCGAAGAAGAGCCCGCTACAACGAGAACACTAACACAAAAAGAAAAAGAAGAAAATGAAGCTCAACGACGACTTTATGAAAAAGAATTTATAGAAAATCAGAAACAAAAAGAACTTGCTATAAAAGAAGCAAAGATAAGAAGAATTGAAAGATCTCCAATAATTGCCGGTATTGTAGGAGGAGTCATAACTCTCATCGCATTCCTATTAGGATGGATTCCATTTTGGTATTGGGATTATCAAAGATCAATATGTAAATCTAATTTAGAAACAATGTTTAGTTTAGGTCACACGATGAGTGAACCATATATGCAACAACTATATTCAGAAGGATTACATGTTAAAGAGATGAGAGATTCGGTTATATGGATTCCATTTGTAATCTTTGCAGTGGGTATAGTTTTGACAATTGCTGTGGTAATTCTTAAAAGCAAATCAAAATCAAAACGGCTCGTAAAATTCAAATAGAGCAAAACAATATTTGCTGTTATAATATTTTCAAATAAATGACTTATAGCCAATATTTCTAATAAGGAGTTAAATATGGTTGCTACTTTCGTTATCGAGGTTATTCTCTTATTCCTCACATTCGTTTTTCACTTTATCCCAATAGTTGTTAATGCTGGTAGTGTTAAAACAGAAACAATGTTTCTTAGTAATGCCACTATGTCTGGACCAGGAGCATTTGTCTTCATTTTCACCATAATATTGTTTGGTGTTGCTTTAGCAACATTGTTCTCATTTATTGGAAAGAATAGAATGGATTACACTTTAAGATTAAAAGTGACATCTGGTTTTATCGCGTTCTTCTCCATTATCGATGTGATTTTGGATTTTGTCAGTGTGAGTAACTGGAAGGAAAATTTTAATGTAGTTCCAGATGCTTTGATATTCATTATCGTTGTTACAATCATCACAATTATCATTTCTGTTGTCACTATCTTCTTAGGTGGAAATCGTTCTCCTCGTGTTAAAAAATCACACAAAAGTTATTCAAGTATTGTTTCAATTCAGGTTGGTGATGAAGTTACGCTCGACTCCACTGAATGGGGTTCAAAATTTACTTTTCCAAAAGGCAGTAAAGGTAAAGTTGTTAAAGTTATTCCTGAATTCGTATTCGTATCTTTAGAAACAGATAATGGCGAAGAAGAAACTGTCAAGATCAGTGAATACAGCGTTACCAAAGTAGAAAAATAACACAAAACTAAGATCAAGGATCCTCATCAAACCGATGGGGATTTTTTTGTACTTAATTAAATACATTTTCCTACTGTTCACGTTATAATTTAGAGGATCTGAAATAATGTTTTTAGGAGACAGAATATGGCAAGAGATAGAGGACATGCAGAAGTAAGTTATACAGATTTGCTTATAACGTTAGATTATTTATTAACTAGAACAAATGAAGATCATCCTGCGAATACAAGTGAGATGTGTAGATACGCTAGAGATGAATATGGATTAGTTTATAGAGAAAATGAAGATAACAGTGTGGGTAATCAAGTTAAACACACTAGATTTGCCCAATGCATCGATTTCCTTTTTGATTTCTCCAATAAACACCCAGGTTCATTACCATTTGTTTTAAAAAGAAAAAACGGACACGGCAAAGCCTACATCGAATATAAATATAACTTTGATAACGAACAAATAGTGAAATTGCTCGCCGCAGTTAGAAACGATAAATACACCTCAAATAAAGATGCCGACATTATCATAGATAATTTGTTATATCTTTTAAGCAATGTTTATAATCAAGACGAGCTAGAACAAAAGGTTGAAGATTTCACCAATCATGTTAATAAACCAAATGCCTTAACTAAAAGAAGAATTAAGATTGTTCAAAAAGCCCTAAATGAAGGAAAGATGTTCCAAATCGAAAGAGATGTTTTTGAAAATGGTAAGATGCATAAAGAGTCCTTCTATTGCAGGGTTTATCAAATCAAGGAATATCGAAATAGGCTATATGCAATCTTGCTTCCTATCGCCAAGCACTTTGTAATATGCGACGCTATTGAAAATCTAAAGATCAAAGAAGATACATTGATGGAAGATGACGAACGTAATCTAGAAAAGGAATTTATGGAAAGAAGTAGCTATGCTTCATATTTCTTTGAAAACTTTGATGACATGATTGGTAAGAATAAAATTCCTACTAATCTTGTCGCCACTCGAGTCTCATTCTATTTTGATTACGATAACTATGAACTTATTAAAAATTCTTTTGAAAACTTTTTCTCAGAATCACCAGAAATTATCTTATGTAATAAATTCAATGTATCTGATAAAAAAGGCTTATCACTAAAATCAAACGAATATTTTATCGATCCTGTCAAACTTAATGATGGAGAAACACCAACCCACTGTGTTGTTAATCTAGTGGTAAATAAAACCGCTTTTGAATCTTGGCTAATAAGCGATCCTTTAGGAACAGGCGAAGTTCTCATCGCTGATTTAATAAATATCGCTGGACCAGAAAGCCTAAACACTTATCTTGCAGAGTTCTTTAAAGAAAAGTTCAAAAAGTACGAAAAATATCTTATAAAGAATCTCTATCCAAATTCCTAAAATATCCTTAATTAAGTACAAAAACTTCCATCTCACCAAAAAGATGGATTTTTTGTTTCATAATATACTCGCCGAAAGGAAAGAACCAATGAGCAACAAGAGAAGATGGAACACAAAAGAAGAAGCACAAGAATATGTTTCTAACTCCAAAAACTATGGTCTTACCTTTTGCGCTGCCTGTGATTTCTTAGGCATCAATCCGAACAAAAGAAATAATAATTTAAGACAATTCCAACTTGCCATTACTGCCGACTGTTTTATCTCTTGGAGCACAAGAGACATCTTAGATCTCATTGACGTTTTAAGAGACGAAATCTATTCAGCGGTATATGTCGACGGCTATAACTGCGTCGATAGTGATGCGATCAGCGCATCCGCAGAACAAGTTCTTGCGGCCGCAAAGCAAGAACTAAGAGAAAGAAGGAGCTATGAAAGAAGACAAGCTTATAGAAGATATAAACTTCACAAAGCTCATCAAATAGCTAAAAACAATTAAAAGAGCAAATAATCCTAAGGAAATGCTCTATAACTTTGGGAGAATCTATAACGATGCGATTAATTACCTAGTTGCTTTCCATAAAATTGATGGAGAACACGCGATGGAAATTGTTGATAGGTTACTAAAAGAAAATGACTGATACAAAATTTGAAACATTATTAAAAATATACAAAACCAAATCAAAGGAATTGGCCAACGAAGAAAAATTTGTCAATCTCGATTTGAGATCTTTAACCTGGGATGAACCAAAATCCTACCATGAAAAGTTAGAGGAATATTGCGAATGTGCAAACTCCATTGAGCAATACCTCAAAAACACATATGGTTTAGACACCTATCAAACTTTAGTAGTGCTTCATGGAGCCAAACTTGAAGACGTTTTATCTGGAAAAGAAAAACGTAACAAAGACAAAGAGTTAGAACTTTTCGTCAAAGAGTATTGGAGACGCCACAAAAAGCTCTTTGAAGAACTGGGAAAGTAGTGGAACCTTATGAAAAACAAAGTTATTGAAGAAGATTTAGCCTTGCTTAGCGCTATCGGACTCAAAGAGAATGAGATCATCTTAAAAGACGAAGACATCGATCTCGTAATCAAGTGTTTTGATAAGAAATTCTACTCTTCAAATTTTAAGATCAAAAATACATTTTATTGCCCTTTTGCGGGAATAATCGATTTTGGCTCCAATCTTTTCTTTGACTATCTAAACATCTTTTCAATCAAAAATTTTAGTGAAGTTTCAAAGTTAATCGCGATGCTTCGTGGCACGCATTCCTTAGATGCAAATTTGGATTGGATCGTCAGTGATGTGAATAATCCATCGATATCGGAATGTATATGTTTTAGAGATGAGTTATCGCATCTCGATATGAATAACGAGAATCACAATGGATTCATGAAAGAAGTCAAATACTTGCCACTTCGAGAATGGGTGGAAAGACACACAAAAATGATATTCGCTCTTGCCACCATATTTCTTAAAGAACCAATCAGATATTACAAAGCACTATATTCACTAAACGAAGAAGCGTTTAAAGAAGTAATAAAAAACAAAAACAACAAAGAATTCATCATTAATGATAAAAATTCAAAGATTGAAATGGCGTACGCCTCAATCATCGATCTAGAAGATAGAGGCTTAAATCCTGAGGAGGTTTTCAAAAATGAATAAAGAAGAAATCTTAGCAAAATTAAAAGATGAAGAGACTATAACAATTTCAAAACTTCAAAGAGAATTTAACCTTGGATATGTTGAAGCGTCAAAGCTCTATAACGAATTAAAAGACGAACACAATCTTTCCAAACCACAATATCGCGGTATCAATCTTATTTTCCTAGATATTGATGGAGTCCTCAATTCTAGAACCACCAAAGAAAAGTGTGGTCCATACCGAGGAATCGAAGAATCTAAAGTATTGCTACTTAGAAGCTTAGTTGAAAAAACATACGCGAGAATTGTTCTAATATCATCTTGGAAAGAGTGGTGGTTCAAAAAGAAACAATATAAAAGCAAACAAGATGATCTCGCGAACTATCTCGATGATTGCCTAGGCAAAGCAAAGTTAGAAGTTTGGAACAAAATAAATGATGACTTCGCTTTAGGAAGAGGAGATGCAATCAATCAATTTATTTGTTATCTAAAACGTAAAAATATACTAATCAATAACTATGTTATATTTGATGATGAAATGTTTGATTACAAAGAAACAAATCAAACAAAACATTTAATTCAAACAAGTTTTGAAAATGGTGGCCTATCAAAGAAACATATAAACAAAGCTATCGAAATGCTTAATGGACAAAAAGTTGATAAAATTAAAACAAGGAGAAATATTATGCCGGATATTGAATTTGATGTCATTGATCCAAGAGAACAAGATTTTGCAACTTGTTTAGGAAATATATTCGAAGAAAATCATTTTGGATCGTTTGTGAAGTTCGCTCATAAAAGGGGGATACACACTGTTGGTGAATTGGTGGATAACGCAGATAAGTTAGTTTATGAATATTCCCACGATCATCGTTTGTTAGAACACCGAAGATTAACCTTGGAAGAAATCCTCAATGAATTTAAAGAACTTGCTTCAGATTAATAAAGTTCTTAATTAAGTACAAAAAAGTAGTCATCACCCAAAGATGGCTATTTTTGTTTCATAATATAGTTGTTCTCAAGAGGGCGACATCCCACCAGCGAAAATCGGCTATAGCTAGACTGAATGTTCTAGGAAACTGGTAGCTAAATCGCTAGTGGAAGGGCCAGCGTTAAAAATGGAGGCTAACAATATGGTTGAGCTATTTAATGAAAAGAATGTGAATGAGGTTATAAGTAAAAAACCTCTAATAGTCTATTGGTCTAGCAATGGCGCTTCTGGCCCGTCTGGCCTTATGTTAGCGATCTTTACTGATGGCTCAACATACGCCTACAGCACTTTCTATAAATATAGAGACGATGAGCTTATCGATGAAATTGTTGAATCTGTCCCTGAATTCAAAACCCTAATGAATTTAGGTAAAGAAAAAGATCTCAAAAGAGAATCCTATAAAGATCAAATGAGATTATCTTATCTTGGTCTAGGAAACATCGCCTATATCGATGAAAGTGTATTCGCTCAATTCCTAAATAAAGACGGCAAAGGAAAATACCAAATCTTCAAAGAAGTAGTTAAAAATCTTTCTGGTGAAGAACTATTCGATATCGCTAAAAAGGTGAGGGAGCATTTCAATGGTGTCGTCTTCTAATATCTATCGCTTTAATGGAGTGGATCCTTTTGATAATTGGTCCACAAGTAATGGAGAGCTTCGAGGATACTATCCAAGAAATTCACTAATAAATGGAGTTACCCAATCAAAATCAGATGGTATAGGCGTATATCCGAATAACTGCATCGTTAGAAATAATGTTCGAACAATAAAAAGAAGCTGCTTTAGAAACAACAGGAGATTTGGAATCATCGTCCTAAGCGAAGGGCTAGAAGAAATAGAAGACTATGCTTTCTACAATATGCGACTAAAAGACATTGGAATCCCTAAATCCGTTAAGAAAATCGCAAAACACTCGTTCTCCAAAGATATGATTCTATACGTACACAAGGGATCATATGCAGAGTCATTTGCAATTAGAAATGGGTATAGTTTCGAATACTATCAAGACGACGATTAAAAAAGTAAAAAAATCTTATGTTAATGGTAAGTAGATATTAATATCTCTTACCAAATACATAAAGGGGAAGAGGGTATTGACAAATTTGAAACTACCCCCTCCATAATATAAGCCAGTCATAAAGAGAACGGCGAGGGACAAGCCCTATGACCCGTCAACAACTTACTCAAGAAAATGAGCGGAGTGCTAAAGCTTGTACGATGACGAATTTTATTTTGGCTCATCGTATAAATGCGGTGAGCCTTTCTTATAAGTACTAGTTGTCTCTTATGACCACATCATAAAAAATAGAAAGGAACAACCCAATGACAGAGCGAATTAGAAACGAAACAATGGAAGACGATATTGTCGACGCAGACGAAATCGCCGCAATGTTAGAAGATGCGAAAAAGAAACATCTTTAATCATCAAAAATAAATCTGATGATATTAAAAATTAGGTCAACTTCTCTTGGAGAAGAAACACCTTAAGTCCTCGGAGATCTTATCCTGTATTGGATAGGATCTTCCATCCAAGGAGATTAGTGATGGTAGGAAACAAAGGTAGAAAAAGAAAATGGGAATTATATCAAAAGGCAAAGGAATGGGTTTCTCCTGTTCCTTTCCCAAAGGTATATGGTTTCGATAACAAAAGAACATTAGATGATTTTGTGAAACATTTCAAAATCTCAAAAGATGAAGCTCAAAAACTTGTGAATAGACTCATCGAAGAAGGAAAACTTATCAAATGTGAAGATGACAAATATGAATCAATTCGTATTTGTTCCATGTGTGGCAAGAAATTTGATGGATGGGATATTCAAGGGGACAACCACTTTGTTCACCATTTTGGATATGGTTCCAAACACGATTTAGAAGTCTTTGAAGCAGATCTTTGTCTCGATTGCTTTGATAAGGTTGTTGACACTATTCTGCCTTTGTTTCCAAAATCACCTTTGGAACCAATTGAGGTATATCAAGATAAATCTGGTGGGGAAATGTATATTCAAAGAGTGAATAGACATGATAATGACCCATATTAAAGGAGGATGCTATGCATAAATTACCGAGAGATAAAGATAAAAAGAAATGGGAAGAGCAGCGCGCGAAACGCGGATACTCTGACTATGATACGTATGGTATCTATCATTGGTTCACTGATATCATCCCAGATATGCTTGAATATAAATCAAAACATTTTGAAGATATTCCTGGCTTGATTTATGCGGAATACTGCAAGAAGCATAATATTAAAAATCACGATGAATTTGAAAGACAAGGATGCTTTGATGGATGTGCTTCCTATTATAAGGAAACCTTACAAAAGATGGCGTTCCTCTTTAGAGAAGCTAATGAACATATTTGTTCTAAAAAGAATCCATACCAAGAAGAACATAGCAAAGCTTTTCGTGACTATTTAGACAAATATGGTTTATTTGGCTCTAAAGTCAAAGATAGTGAATATAACATCGTTGATAAAAATGGTAGACAGTCCACTTTCGTGAATGATAAATACGCGATGTCTAATCTTGAAGAATATAAGGATATTTCAATGAAATATTCTGATGAACAAAACAAGATTGATATCTATCAAGAGAAGTGTAGAAAGAAAGCTTTCTCAATGTTAAGAAAGTATTTCTACGAATTATAAAAGAAGAAAGGAGAAACATATGGCAAGAGAGAATATTAAAAACTTCTATGGACAGATTATCGGAAGTCTTGAGGACACTGGCGACAAGATTATCGCGAGAGACTTCTATGGCAAGATTCTTGGTCACTACGAAAAAACAGCAAATATCACCAAGAACTTTTATGGTCAAATCGTATCTAAAGGCGATACGACAGCTGCTTTAATCTGGCAAGAATATAGCCAGCACCCATTCTAATGAAAAATAATAAGAAAACATTAAAAACCCATTTAGATTCAGAGGCGCTTGATGCTAAATTAGCATCTCATGACTTAACTGCTTCATTAGAAAAAACGTTGAGAGAGATTACTTCCAAAAAAGATATAGAAGAAGCCTTATCGTTTGAATATGCGATTAATCAACTCGATGAATTTCCTGAATGCCGAAAATTTTGTACATTATCAGGCGAAATTACCTATGATGATGTTTCAATAATAAATTCACTTTGTTTATTTGAAGGTGAACCATTTCAAGTTGTTAACAAATCAATGATTGAGTCTGCAATTGGAAACCAATATCAGCCGTATTCTCGACGTGAATTAGCATTCGCAAGTGTTTACAAATCTCTGATTCTTAATCACGGTTTTGCCAACGGTAATAAACGTACAGCGGTTATTATCCTATATATCGCCAGCGTGATGATAAATAATGAATTTAAAATCAATGATTATGATTTAGCTAAATTAACATACAAAATTGCAGGTGAAAACGGTGGTCAGGTGCCTGTTGAAGAAATCGCAGAGCAAGTTTTTAAGTGCTATGCGGCCATAGGCGATTTCAAAGAAATTGATGATATCACCTATTACGTAAAAGAATTTATCAAAGAACACCAATGGTTAATGAAGAAATTAGCAAAATAGGAGGAACATATGGCAAGAGAAGTAATTAAAAATTTCCATGGTCAGATTATCGGAAGTCTTGAAGATACTGGCGACAAGATTATCGCTAGAGACTTCTATGGTAAGATTCTTGGTCACTACGAAAAATCAGCAAATGTCACCAAGAACTTCTATGGTCAAATCGTATCCAAAGGCGATACGACAGCTGCTTTAATCTGGCAAGAATATAGCCAGCACCCATTCTAAATAAATAATACTGAGGCTAAGAGTATGAATGAAGAAAATAAACTTGAAGATTCTTCTTTATTTGAAGAAGAAAGTGATTTCATTAAAAAGTTTGGTCAATATGCTAATAAACCATTATCATCTGAAGAATTTCACAAACTAATGAGAGATATGAGAGATTTTTATGAACAAAAATTAATAACATCACTTAAAGGGAAAAAGAAAATTTCAATTTCTTATCTTCAAAGAACATTTGGGTATGGTTTCTCTCTTTCAAAAAGGATCTTTGATTCCTTAGTCGGTGAATTGATTTCAAGTGATGGAACAGTTTTGCAAGATAAGGTGGATGCTTATTTAGGCAACACCGATGTCAAACATATCAAAATCATCTTCCTTGATGTCGATGGAGTGCTCAATTGTCATTCCACGAAAGATAGGGTAGGGGAATACACCGGAATCGATGACAAAAAGGTATCTTTGCTTAAAGAAATCGTCGACAAAACCCTTGCGAAAATCGTTTTGGTGTCTTCTTGGAAAAACTTTTGGTTTAAAGAAAAAGAACTTAAAACTAAGCAAGATGAGTTCGCTAATCGTCTTGATGAAAAACTCGCTAAACAAGGCTTAGTAATTGTTGATAAAACAGAAGATACAATTCCTGCTAGAAGAGGAGAAGGAATACTCCACTATATCGAAGAACAAGCCCGTAATAATATCATCGTTGATAAATACGTTATCCTTGATGATGAAACATGGGACTATACCTTTGAACATATTGCCCACCATTTAGTGCAATCAAGTTATTATCAAAATGGATTAGAAGATAAACACATTAGAAAGGCGATTGAAAAGTTATGTTAGGCGCTATCATCGGAGATATGACTGGCTCAATCTATGAATTTAAGCCAATCAAAACAAAAGATTTCGATATCTTTAATAAATTAACCAGGATGACAGATGATTCACTTTTAACCATCGCTGTTGCGAAGGTTTTAATGAAGCATTATCCAATTGATTACAGTGAAGAATCACTTAAAAAGATTCAAGATGACTTAATCAAAGAATTTGTTCTTACTTGGAGAATGAATATCCACGCTGGATTTGGTGCAATGTTTTTTGAGTGGTGTCGTAAAGTACATCAAGAAGGAATCATTGAAAGACCTAATTCATATGGCAATGGATCAGCTATGCGTATCTCTCCAGTCGGATGGATTGCAAACACCGAAGAAGAAGTTAAAATCCTTTCTAAAACAGTTACTGAAATCACTCATAATCACCCAGAAGGAATTAAAGGTGCAGAAGCGGTCGCGATGTGTATTTTCATTGCAATTCACGGATATTCCAAAGAACAAATCAAGGAAAGAATGGTCAAAGAATACTATCCAGAAATTGATAATTTAGACTTTGAAGACTTAGTTAAAAATTATAAGTTTTATGCAACTTGTCAAAGAAGCGTTCCCCAGGCTATTTATTGTTTCTTAATTTCAAATAGTCTTGAAGATGCAATTCGTAACTGTATATCAATAGGTGGAGACTGCGATACAACTGCTGCGATGGCTGGAGCAATCGCTGAAGCATATTATCAAAAAGACAACTTATCAAAGTTTGAAGAAGATTTCTTATATTATATGATCGACCCTCATGTAGAAAAACTGATTGAAGACTTCCATAAAATGATTGGAAGCCAAAAATTCGATAAATAAAAAGAAAGGAGCAAAAATGAAACTATTGTATAGAGACCTTGTTGGCGAAGCTTTGAGTGCTTCAAAGCAATATGCACCAGTAATCAAGACAACTAATGATACCTTTAAAAGAAGAGACCACCTTATAGGTTGTTTAAAAGCACGCCTTGATGAATTAAAAGGAGAAAATTTCGGAATTGAAAGAGTTTCGATATTCGCCGAAATTTATGAACTTTACTTAAACCTTTTAAAAGAATACGTTATGAATTTGGAAGATATAATCGCGTATGCTCAAGTTCGGAAAAACGTTGAAGGTGGTTATGAAGAGCATTGGTACGCTGAAAAAGAAGATATGGATAGAATAGGAAAAAAAGAAAACAAGTGAGCATATAACTTATCAAATGTTAAAACTGGATTAGTGTTATAATAAAAAAAATAAGTGAGGTAATATTCATGCCAGAATTTCATAAAAATTTGATTATCGTTGAAAATCAATCGACCTTTAATTTAAATGCTCTTTTTGATGATGCAATCATCCAAGGAAGAGTTATTGAAAAAGAATACAAATTTGTATTCCAATTAATCTTTTCTAACGATAGCGATAGATTAATCGCATTTAGAAGAGTTGCCCTAACAGGTACAAATCCATATCGCGAGAGATTCTTCTGCTCAGACAAATTACAGATTGATGAAAAGTACGATTTCTTTAGCACATTCAAATCATTATTGGAAGAAATCAAAGATGATGAATTTGATATTGTTATCGGTGGAAATGAATCCAATCTTAACAAAGTTAAAGAATTAATCAAAAAAATCAATATTGTCGATCCATATAAGCTAATCGACAAAGAATATTTTTATTCAAAATAGTAACTAAACAAATATATCCATAAAGAGAGTGGTTAGGGACAAGCCCTTTGATCCACCGACAACCCAAGCAATGTTGGGTGCCAAAGCTTGAACGATGGGAACAATATAAATAGTGAATGCTCCTATCGTAACGATGGGAGCTTTTCCTTCCTCTTTATGGATAAGAAGGAGAATAAGCATGAACGAATTTAAAGAAAGAACCAGAGAATGGATACATAAACCAGTTTTTCATGGCGCACCGATTTCGTGGGCCAAAGAATATTTTCAAGGCAGGTTAGAACAATTTAGAAAAGAGTATAAACAATTTGATGATTTTTTAGTTGAGATTAATGAATTAATGAAAGCTGAACAAAACGTAGATTTTGCTAACTTAGAAAAATTCATTGATGGTGAAGCTGAAGCGAATTGGATTTCTCCAAGAAAAACAATGTTTGATGCCTTTATTAAATTATTTAATTTTTGCTTATCTCCAAAACAAGCATTCAATTACATAAAAGGATGTCTTTTGTTATATAAAGAAATGCGTGAAAACGAATATATACTTTGTGGAAAGCAAAAAGTTTTGATTAAAAGAAGTTCTTGGGATGGCATGGAAGGCAAATTTATCAGTTTCAGTGTTAAACCAAAAAACGAACTTAAACACTGGGACACTGAATATTGGTTTAATATCACAACAGATTTACAAATTATCGAAGAATATTCGAACGATATCATTATACACATTGATGGATTTAGACTTATTGCGTCATTTGAACAGCTAGAAGATGCATTAATGCTATTTGAATATTACCAAAACAGAGGTTTGCTAAGGAAAGTATTTAATACTGGTATTGAAGAGCTTAAAAACAAAGGTGTTATCAAAGAAGTAGATCAAGAAGATTTTTATGGTTGGATTATTCACAAATATGAAACCAACCTAAAAATAAGTAATAAAAGAAAGAAACGAGCATTCTAAAGGAATTTAAAGAAATTGATATTTATCTTCATAGCATAAAAAATATCAATCATAGAAAATAAAACCACATATTTATAAATCTAGATAGAACTCTATCTAATGTTTAAAATAGAGTTGAAAAAGTATACGAGCGAAAAAGGTTATCTCGTTCATCCTATGTGAATAGATACTTAATAAAAAAGAAAGAGAAATGAAGGTTGGACTTATTGATGGAGGCAAAGAGTTATTTTGATTTTTTTATTTTAAAAACAGAGTTTTATTTAGCAATTGTCTTTAAAATACGTGAACCATTAACTGTATTTTTTAGTTTATTTACATTCGATTCTCTTTGATATAATAAAAAAAGGGGTTGCGATGATGAAAGATGATGATAAGTTATCTTTAAAAGAAATTGAAATTTTAGAACATTCCAACCTAATGTCGTTGTGGTATTTTTTGAAATTTGCGGAAAACGATATTATTAAAGGACTTAATACAAAGAACGATATTAAAAGTGATTGGGTTGGAAAATATGGGAATGGATCTGGTGGCATTTCCAATTTTGCTGTTGGGTCAGAAAGAATCATTTACGCCTTGTTGAATGGCAAAGTTGCCGGGCAACCAAATTCGTGCCCTGTTTCATCAGACTTGTTCTTTGAGACCGACGAAGCATATATTCACATTGACTTAAAATCAGTAACTACAAACGGAGGCGTTAAAGAGCATCCTGTTACACATAAAAAACTTAAAGACAATATCGGCGATTTTAAATCCGACATTTTCATTGGCGAGAATCAAAATTCATATAAAAGTGTAATAACAATTAATAAAGGAAAACCAAACGAAACTGTAAGACCTTATGTACCTAATTTGCCGGTGGTATATTCTAAAACGAATGGCGATAAAAAAATATGTTTAACATATTTTATTACTATCTTAAGTAATGAAGCTACTTTTGATACTGAATTGATTTCTATAATGTGTGTACCAAATGGCAAATTAGAATCGCATTATAAAGACAGGCCTCTTAAAGCTGGAAAAAATCCAGGCAAAGCCAGATTCAATTTTAAAGATGTTAATAAATTCGAACTTCTTGATGAAACGCCCACACGTATCAAAATTGTGTATAAAAATCCATTAATGAATGATTGGGTAAAGAAAAAACTTGCTTTTTACTTTACCTTGGACAAATAATGCTATTTTTTATCTAGTTCTTGTTTTATACATTCACCAATTTTTTGAGCGAGCAAAACAGGAACAGCATTTCCAATTTGCTTGTGCATTATTCCCAAATTGCTGCCAGCAAAAACAAAGTCGTTTGGGAACGTTTGAATAATCGCGCATTCTCTTACGCTCAATCTTCTCATTTTATTTATATGAATTTCTGGAGATGTTGCTGTAATTGTATCTGATGGTCTATCCCAGTTTGTAATTCTTAGTGCTTGTTCGTATATCATCGGCTTTTCTACTAAAGTTGTTACTTCTTTGTCAAACGTATCATCAAAGCCTAATAATTTTTTTAATTCCCACCAGTCGCTAGGTTTAGGAATGCTTCCGCTACTATTATCCTTCCTAAACCAATGTCCGGCCGTGTATTTATAACCAAAATGTTCGTCTACTTTTTTTGTCGAAATACCTTTTTTGTTTCTCCAATATACTAAGTAGTCGCAAATCTCTTCCTGTTTAACTTCATACTTTCTTCCCCAAAAAGTATCGGCAACATTTTCAAGTGCCTTATGCTGATAAACAATTGTCCCATCGTCTAATTTAATAGGATAATCTTGACACCTTATGTCTGCGAGCCATCCAATAGCCTGTTTACAGGTGACGGCCGGCAATAACCCATCATCAGAATTAGCTTCCAATGAATGCGTCTTCTTTGGAAATGTTACATGCTTTTTATCGCGGTTTCCTATAATGATGACTCTTTCTCTTTGTTGCGGCACGCCATATTCTGCTGCGTTTAACAGTTTTGCTTCAACATAGTATCCAAGATTTTCAAAATCTTTTTTTATCATTTCAATGACTTTTCCTTTTTCCATGGAAAGCAGTCCTTTCACATTTTCAGCAACGAACATTCTTGGTTTCTTATCTTTTATAATTCTTAGCATTTCTTTGTATAAGAAATTTCTTTGGTCTTCCATACTTCTTTTTGTATTGGCGATTGAAAAACCTTGGCAAGGAAAACCGCCAATTACTACATCAGGATCATTAGGAATGTCTTCGCTTTTAATCATTCTAATGTCGCCATAAACAATATGATTGCCAATATTTGTTCTATATGTTTCAATCGCTTCAGGGATGATATCGTTTGCCCATATGACATCGAATCCAGCCTTTATAAAACCTAAGTCCATTCCTCCAGCGCCAGAAAATAAAGAAATAACTTTGTAGTTACCTTCGTGTGTTTTTACTTCGGTGAACTCATTATCATCTTTCTCCAAATCCATGATGTCGCCTATCGAACAATTTAAATATGAACAAATTTTCGATAAAACATCAGTGCTCACAAGTTCGTCTTTACTCAGCTTTGCGAGCGTACTAGTACTAATTTTTGTTGCATGTCGCAAATCTGTTTTAGACATTTTTTTATCAATAAGTAGTTTCCATAATTTGTTGTAATTTGCTTTCATACTCAAACCCACCTAATATAATTAAACCATATATTTAAAAAGCGTAAAACAAATATTTGCAATTGCAGATAAAATGTTTAGTGCTTTTATTTAAAAAAACGTATCATGCATCGCACCAAATTTGGTTCTATAAGATTTTATCCATGAAAGCGCAGCCACTTCATCTTTTACTTCTAAAAGCAATATTAAACCGTATAAAAAAGCAGCTTCATCATTGCCATTGTTTGCAAGATCAATTAAAAAACTTATGTCTTCTTTCTTCGTCATTCCTTTTCCTATATTAATTTTTATATAGGCAAGTCTTCGATTTAACTGTTTAAACATAATTGTCCTCCATAAAATAAATACTGGAAAAAACGAAAAAGTATTCGAAAAATATTTATACAGTGTTGAAAAAAACAGGATAAATAATATATTATTTCATTAAGATCATTCGCGAGAAAAAAATGATTATATACAAAGACACGGTTAATAATTTCAACCGAGATGTATTTAATGGGCTTATTGCTAATAAGCTTGAGAATCTTTTCTTAATGCTTAACATTGGGCATGAATCTCAAGGTGAATATAGAAGTTGGAATAATTCATTAGAAGTGGTTTCATCTGTTTTAAAATACTCGGAAGTTGATCCTAATATAAAAGTTGCGGTGGAGTATCAAATTCCACTTACTTCTAAAAGAGTTGATTTTCTAATTTCCGGTGTTGATAAAGATAATCAAGATACAGTTCTAGCCATTGAACTCAAACAATGGGATAAGGTTGAAATGACAAATCTTGAGAATTGCGTTAAGACCTATGTTGGCGGAAGAAATGATGTTCATCCTCATCCATCTCAACAGATTCTTTCTTATTGTCAGATGATTTCAAATCTCAACGAGACTGTACAAACTGATCATATCAATCTGGTGCCTTGCGCATTTCTTCATAACTACCCATCGACCAAAAAAGACATTTTGGAAGATGAAAGATATAAATATGTCGTATCTAAAGCTCCTCTATTCTATAAAGATGGAAGAGAACAACTTGGCGAATTCATCAAACAACATATCTTGAAACCTTCTGATAAAGATTTGTTTGATGTCATCGAAGATGGAAAATTAAAACCTTCGAGAGCGCTGCAAGACGCAATCCTGGATTTACTAAAAGGTAATGATTCTTTTGTGATGATTGATGAGCAACAAGTTGCCTATGCTACAATCACAAAACTAGTTAAAGACAATATAACCAAAAATGGCAAATACACAATTATTGTAAGAGGCGGTCCGGGTACTGGAAAATCGGTTATTGCTATTCAAACGATGGCGAGCCTTCTTTCACAAGGTTACGCAGCATCATACATGACTAAAAATGCCGCTCCTAGAGAAGTCTTTAAAATTAAATTAACACAAGGACATTTGGATAAGAAATATATTGGAAATCTCCTCAAATCCCCGATATCTTTAGAGAATTGTTATAAAAAAGACACTTATCCTTGTTTGCTTGTCGATGAGGCTCATCGCCTCACAACTCACTATGGTCATAATCAAATTGATGACATTATTAGATGCAGCAAGATTAATGTCTTCTTCATTGATGAAGATCAAAAGGTTACGACTAAGGATATTGGTAGTGTAGATGTAATAAAGGCTATTGCTGAAAAATATGGATCAAAAGTCATTGATGACAAATCTCTAACTTTGAAATCTCAGTTTAGATGCAATGGTAGTGATGGTTACCTTCAATTTTTAGATAACCTTCTTGAAATCAGAGAAACCCCTATGACATCAATTGAGGGAATCGATTACGATATTCGTGTTTTCGATTCTCCGACTGAGATGAAAAACGAACTCGAAAAGTTAAATAAAATAAATAATAAATGTAGATTAGTAGCGGGTTATTGCTATGAATGGATATCCGAAATCGCTCCTAATACATATGACATTAAATTAGAAGATGACTTCAAGATGCAATGGAACCTCAGAAATGGTCAACCGTTTGCGATTGCTGATACTTCTTTTGATCAGGTAGGGTGCATTCACACTTGCCAAGGTCTTGAATTTGATTATGTAGGTGTCATTATTGGTAAGGATTTAAGATTTGAAAACGGAAAGCTCATCACTGATCAAACTCAAATCGCTGAATCAGATAAATCATCTGGAATTAGAACTTGTAAGAACAAAGCACAAGCTGCTTCATTAATTAAAAACACCTACAAGACTCTCATGTCTAGAGGCCAAAAAGGTTGTTTTATTTATTGTGAAGATAAGGAATTGTCGGAATATATTAAGAAGGCAATTTCTAAGGAGAGAATAAAGATCAATGGCTAAGCGCAGATACAAAAGAAATAGCAACAAAGGGAAACTAACTTTTTTGCTAGTTGTTGGACTAGCAATTATTTTTACAGTGCTTGGTGTAACTGTAAAACAATTATTCGTTGGTTTTATTATTGCCGCTAGCATTGCCGTAGCACTTGGTCTTTTAGTCGGCATACTAAACCTACCATCCATTAAAGGTAAGAGGGGCGAAAGAAAAATAGCGAATCTATTACAATCTCTAGCTGCCAACAAAGAAGCTTACGTTATTAATGATGTTATCATCGCAACTGATGATGGAAATACATCTCAAATAGATCATATTTTATTTGCAAGAGGCGGCATATTTGTAATTGAGACCAAAAATTATTCTGGACGCATCTATGGAATCGATAGTCAAAGAGAATGGACTCAAGTTCTTGCATATGGCAAAACGAAAAATAAATTCTACAATCCAGTTAAACAAAATCAAACCCATATTTATCGCTTAAAAGAAATACTTGGTAAACAATATCCGTTTGTATCTTGTGTTGTCTTTTTACGAGCAGATATTTCTTACGCTGATAGTGAATACATTTTTACTCCAAAAGAGTTAAAGAAATATTTAAAATCTGGGGCTTTTGCAGAGAAAATCGATCATAACGATGTCTATGACGCCTATAGCGAAATCTATCAATATAAAGAAAAACCAATTCAAACTACAAAAGAACATATTCAAGAAATTAAACAAACTCAAAAGGATATAAATAATTTGATTTGTCCACGATGTGGCGGTCAATTAGTGTTAAGACGTTCTAAAGATGGCCGTGAGTTTTATGGTTGTTCAAATTTTCCAAAGTGTAAATTCACTAAAAGGAAATAATCTCAAAGGCATTTTTTAATATTTTTAGTATAAGATTTCTGTATTCCATAGAATACGATTTTCTAATTAATAAATAATAAAATAACAAAATCAAGTCTTGGTTATTCTTTATTTTTAATATCAATTTGAATTATGTTTATTGTGAAGATAAAGTTCTGAATGAGTATCTAAAGTCTTTAAACACTAATGATTGGTGGCGAATTTGCCACTTTTCTTATACATAGTATTTTAACTGCTGTTAATCTTAGGATACTTTTTTAACGTAGTTAAGTAGTCTATAATGGTGGGTAGAAACAATAAGAGTATACAAGACTCAGAAAGATAATAATTCTATACCATAAAGTGAAAATAACAGAATTGTACTTATTTACGAACATTTATATAAAACGTTTAGCAAAGAATCGTCTAAACAATATAATTGATGTAGAAAATAGGTGATTGGTATGACATTAACAAAAACTAAATATGTTGAATACGCTTTATGCCCGAGAAAAACTTGGTATGAACTTTTCAATCCTCTTCCTCAAACTAAGGAAGAAACCGCTAGACAATTAGATGGTGATAAAGCCGGTTTATTAGCAAGAGATTTCTTTGGCAAAGGCACTTGCATTGAAGCAGATAAAAATAACCCTCAAACAAAGCCTGGTATTTATGCCGAATATCCACTTAGATATCAAAATTTAGAATGTTATTGCGATTTATTGAGAATCAATAATGATGGATCAGTTGATATTTTTGAAGTCAAAGCAGTCAATAGCATTCATGAAAACAATAAAATTAAAGCTCAACTTTTAGAAGATGTCTCTTTCCAATATTACGTTGCTAGCTCACTAGGATTAAATATCAAAAGCATCAATCTAATGCATTTAAATAAAAATTATATTTATGATGGTAAGAGACTTATCATCGATCAATTATTTGTCTATGATGATGTAACAAATATCTCAAAAGAAAGAATCGATATCGTAAAAGATAATATTAAAGGATATTTCTCACTTGATAAAAAGAACGCTCCAACATGTCCATTTTCAAGAACATGTAAACTATATGGTGAAGAATGCTTGTATTTAGAAAGATGCAAAGCCTCAAAAGGTCTACCACTCACCAATAGTGTATGTGACTTGTATGGGACAAACGTTGATGTCAAAAATGAATTAATTGATAAAGGATTTAAAACATTCTTAGATTTGTATAATTCTGATGAGTTAAAAGGATTGACTCAATTCAATCAAATAATGATTAAAAATGTTATCAATAACTCACATACATATGTCGATGTTCCTTTACTAAAAGCGTTCTTAGAACAAATTAAATTCCCAATATTCTTTTTGGATTTTGAAACATGCCAAGAAACATTTCCTAAATACGCAAATTCTAGGCCATTTTCTCAAATTCCGTTCCAATATTCATTACATATCATGCGAAAACTAGAAGATGACTTAACTAAAGCATGCAAAGAACATAAAGAATTTTTAGGCAATGGCATCGATGATCCACGTGAAGATTTAGCAAAACAGCTCATTAAAGATTTAGAAGATAGTGGCACTATCGTTGCCTATCATGCTTCTTTTGAAAAAAATGTAATTGGCATTTTAAAAGATGATTATCCTGAGCTAGCACCAAAATTATCAAAATTAATTGATCGTTTTGTCGACCTTGAAGAAATCTTCTCTCAAAAGAAAAAGATACAAGTTGGTGTTTACGCTAGAAAGTGTGGCAATAATCAAAAAGGTGATCCAAAATTCGAAGAAAAACCAACACCGTGTGTATATAAAAATGAAATGGGTAGTTCTTGTTCTATCAAACATGTCTTACCAGCCTTTTATCCTGCTGATAATGAATTGGATTATAAGAGTTTGCATGTAGTTCATCATGGTGGTGAGGCCATTGAAGCATATAAGAAACTCGCCACATTAAAGGATAAAAAAGAAAACGACGAATTAAGAAATAATATGCTAAAATATTGCTGTTTAGATACAAAAGCAATGGTAGCTCTATATCTCAAATTCTATGATTTAGCCTATCTTGATCAATTATCATTATATGACTTATAAAAGAGGATTATTAGAATGGTAGAATTATTAGAAAAAGTATTAGGACAAAAGTTTGATTTTTATCAACTTGATGAAAAACTTGATGAAGCAAGGTCTGTTCTTGAATCCTTGCTAGGAGAATTAAGCGAAAAGGAAGAAGCAGTTATTCGCTTTAGGTATTAACCTAAAGACAATTATTATCAAAGTAATCATGATACAGCTCGTTATTTTGGGGTTAGTGATGAAGAAATTGAAAAAGTATTCCAATCAGCAATATTAAAATTAAGACATCCTAATCGTCGACAAAAATTAGCCGACCTGCTTTTAGTTAAATATAATTACAAGATTACAATCAATAATTCAAATGGTAGCGAAGATAAGTTTTGGGAAGGATCTGCTTTATTTGAAGATGCGTATAAAAAATTCGATGAAGCAATTACAGGTCAACCCCGTGGTAGCTTATTTAAAAGCGTCCACTTTTATCGTGATGGCGTATTACTATTTAATGAAACTTAAGATAAATAGAACTTTTTAATATTAATGGAGGAAATATTATGATTGACGAATTAACAGTAAAAGACGTATTGAAAGACTTATCTGGTAGCTATTATCCTTGCTTCTCATCCGAGGCTCAACTTAGAGATGCTTTTGCTATCGCCTTAACAAAGAAGCTTCCTAATTGCATTATTTATCCAGAATACACTCAACCCAAACCTAATGGTTGGAGATGTAGTGAGAATCTTATTCACTTCGATTTATTAGTCGAAGACACTGATTCAAATGAAACTATTTTATTTGAGTTTAAATATAAAACTAAGCTGGGTGAATTTAATCTTGGTAGATTTTCTCTATTTCTCCGTGATAATTCAGATTCTAATAATGGTAGGTATGCGATTTGGAGAGATATTTATCGAATCGAAACATTTGCAAATTTAAACAAAATTGATAAAGGATTTATCATTTTTATAACAAATAATTCATCTTATTATGCTGCACCTAATGGTGGGTATAGCTTCGAATTTTCGTTAGCTAATGGCTTACATAAATCAGGAGAAAGAAATTGGATTATTCCAACCAATAAAAAAATCGATGATATGGGTAGCATTCAATTAGCTTATCGAAAAGATATTTATCCTTTAATTACAAAAAACGACTATTTCTTTAATTATGAGGATTATTCGATTATTAAAGATGTTAATGGTAGAAATAGTACTTTTGTTCAACTTATAGTTCCAATCCATAGTGAGTCTTACAATAAGAACCTTAATGACGCTTTAACAAAAATTGGTAAAAAGAATTTTGTAAAGTATTATCGTTTGTTTGAAACAAAAGATAGCAAGACATGTAAAGACCAATTACTAAAGGACGGCTTTAGCGTTAAGTCAGTAAATACAATTGTAAATGCCTCAAAAAGATTATTTGATCGACATCAAAATGTTGAGGCACTTCGTAACATTATCGCCTCATCTAAAGTCGAAGAAGTTTTAAGGAAACAGGCTATAGGATTACTCTAATTTATATTCATTTAACGAATAATTCTAACTTTTTTTCTTAAAATAATAATGTTTGATTTCGTTTCGCATAATTGATTAGAGTCTATTAATACAATAATTTAATAAATTAAATTAAATAAATAGGCGACATTTTTTAATGTACAAAGACCAGTACATTTTTGTCATTTTATGTTATCCTTTTTTAAATAGCTTTATTGTATTGCTAGGAGATACGAAAATGAAACGTACAAATAGCGAAATATACCACACAGAATTACTTTTAACTCTAGATTACTTACTCAATTATACTGATGAAGATCATCCCGCTACTCAGCAAGATATCTGTAGGCACGCTAAAAACTTTGGCTTGAAATATGAAGGCGGTAAGCCAGGAGATGATGTTAGAAGACAACGTGTTGGGGAGTGCCTACAATTCCTTCAATCAATATGTTACAAATTCGAAAAGACAGATAAAGTACCATTTGTTATTAATTCGACTCCTTCTGGCAAATTTTATATAGAAGAAAAAAATCGTTTAGACGAAGAACAAATTATCAAAGTCTTAGCGGCTATCAAAAATGATAAATATACTCGTGATGAAGATACTGATTTTTTAGTTGAAAGACTTTTAGATTCTTTGTCAAATAAACATAATCGTTCGTTCTTTAAAAACGAATTAGAAAAGGCAAGCAAAGGTGTTAAAAAATATAGTTTTTCCACTAACAGGAAATTACGGCTTGTTAATAAAGCTTTAAAAGAAAGGAAAATGCTAAAGATTAGATTTGAAATCTATGATTGTAAAACAGATGCACCAGACGTTCACGTTTATGACTATTGGTATAGAGTCTACAAAATTAAAGAATTTAGAAGTAGGCCATATGCGATTCTAATTCCTGTTACTACAGGCTCAATAAGTTTTCGTCAATCAGTGTTATTTGAAGCAATCGAAAATTTGAATATCCCAAATTTATCTGATAAAGAAGTTCTATGCGAAGATTTGGAACCAAATAGAAATCTTAATGAATTGTTCAAGCAAAAGAATAGTTCTGATGCAAGATATTATGGAAGCATTGATAAAATGCTAGAAACAAATATCATGCCAGTTGGTATATATCCTCATTATATTTCTTTCTACTTCAATATTAAACTCGCCGAAATTATCAAACATTCATTCGAAGAATTTTTCTCAAAGGAATTTGAATATACTAAATGCGCATCGTTTGACATACTAGATGAAAAATTAAATAAAAATGAACCGGTTATTGTTCCACACAAATTAAAAGACGGAGAAAAACCAAAATACGGTGTGGTGAATATGATTTTAAATAAAAGAGCATTACAATCTTGGCTTATCAGCGACCCACATGGTGACGGCTATGTAAATATAGCCAGTATGATTCATATCGTAAGTCCTGATTTTATTAAAAGAGATTTAGCAAGTTACTACTTTGTTAACTTATCAAGATTTAGTGAATATTTAGGCGAAAAATTAAAAGAAAGATTATTCGAAGTATTCTTTGATAAGAAATAGTACTGAGATATGAACAAAAAGCAACTTCAGCAATGGTTGCTTTTTCTTTTTCTTATAATTGGTTGAGAAGGAGAAAAAATATGGATTATAAAAACAAACTGATTGAACTAGCGTCTACTAAGGCTAGATCGATTTATGGAGATATATTAGACGAAAGGATTGAAAATAGAATTTATTACGAAATTGAAGAGCTTTCGAGATGTTGTGATTTAAAAACAATCTATGAAATTTACTTGTTTATTGAAACACAGAAAAAGGCTGAAAATCTCTATTTATCAAGACTATGCTGTAGCAATTCTCTGGTATTTTATTTAATTGGTCTTGGAAATGTAAACCCGCTTCCTAGACATACTTATTGCCCTGCGTGTCATACGTTTCATTGGGGTTGCAAACAAAGTGATGTATGCGAGAATTGCGGGGATAAACCAAAAGTAGACGGATACGATTTGCCATTTGAAATCCTTATTGATAACATTTCCAAACATGGCTTAAAACTCTGCTATTCTTCATTGAGTTGCTATAATCACGACAAACTCGCAATTAAATACTATGAGAACGATTTGCTAAAACTTGCTAAACTTCTAGGATTTAGTCAAACTGATATTGATGAAAATAACCTTGAGTTTTTTTCTACTTTAGAAATATTGGATTGCCTTCACAGCAACAAAGTATCTAACAATGGTTTGGATTATTTTTCATCCAAATATAAGAAAACATTTATTTTTAATCATCCCCCATTTATTGGGATTCAAGATTTAAGTTCACCAGTTTTAAAAAGGCTACTTAGATATTGGAATACTATTTTCGATTTTGATGATTTAGTCAAAGTAACGAATATGCTTCACGGAAGCGGAGTAGCAGATGCAAATATAAAATTCATAACAAAAAAGAATTCCACTTATGCCGATATTAAAGATTGTATTACTTCACGAGACGAACTTTATTACCTACTTAAAAGTTTTCAATTAAACGAAGACGATGCTTTGCTTATTATTCGAGAAACTAGGTTGTGCGGTAATGGCCATCTTTCAAAATTTAGTGAATATAAATTAATAGAAGCGAATGTCGAAACCAGATATATAAACTTTATGAAATGCTTGTCATACATATTTGATAAAGGTCACACCGTAGGACATATGAGACTTGCGATCAAAATTGCTAAGATTTATTTAGAAGATCCTCTCCGCTATTTCAAAGCGTATTTCACAATTAATAAGGATAAACTTTTAAAAATGGATAAGGACTACGATTTTATTAAAGGAATATCTAAATATAAATCTACAGAATTAGAAGAAATATATTTAGCAACAATTGATTTATTAGAAAGAGGTTTTGATCCACTTTCATTAATTCAAAATGTCTTAGGTTAATAACTAGCGACAACTTTGCTGATACGTTGTTTTAGACCGCATTGTACATATATAAGAACATAATTACTGTTTTTAAAAATACCTAAAAATAGCTGTCTATAATAAAACCAGAAAGAGAGAGGAAAAACATATATGGCAAATCAAATTAATGAAATCATCGAACCAATTTTCGATGATGAAGACTACTTCGAAGACTCTGATATCGAAAAAACAGAAGAGTTTATTAAATCTCAAGGATTCAAACATAGAAACAAACTTGAAACAAAACCAGAATCTTTGGTTTATGAAATTATTAACCCTTCCAAACTTGATGAAAATGAAAAACCATTAAGTAGAGTCATCGGTCATGAAAATCAAAAGAAAGAATTACTTTCCGTTATCGATTGGTTTAAACGTTCCAAAGAACTTAAAAAAAGAGGTGTTTCTATTCCTAGAGGTGTCATTCTTTTTGGTGAACCAGGTAATGGTAAATCCTTATTAATTAAAGAAATCATTAGATGCAGTGAAGCTCCAGTATTTGTTTTCCAAGGTGAGCAAGATAATGTTGTTGAAGGCATCTATGAAACATTTAAAAAAGCTCGAGAAGTGGGCCACTCTATTATCGTTTTTGATGAATTAGATTTACTCATTAACAAAGAAAGAAGAGTAATTAGAGCCCTTCAAGAAAACCTTGATGGCGTCGAATCAGATGACGATATCTTAGTGCTTGCTGCTACTAACTATATGAGAGAAATTCCAGACCCTTTACTTAGACATGGTCGTCTTGAAAAACTTATTCGCATCCCGTATCCAACCGGCCCAGAAGCATTAGAACTTCTTAAAAAACATTTTAAAGAATTCAATCTTGAGTTTCCCAATGACTTTGATGATGAAGAAGTAGCGTTATCTTTAACCGGCATCACTTGTGCTGGTGTTAAAGCTGTAGTCAATGATTTAGTTCTCCGTAACGGTTTTGAAAACATCACCAGTGAAATGATTGATAATTCAATCTATAACATCACTGACAGAGTAAAAGATACTCCTGATGAAGATAATATTGAAGTTGCTATGCATGAAGCTGGTCATGCTGTTGTTGCAAAAGCATTTCCTGAATTCTTTACAATCAATCGGCTCAATATTTCTGGCGCTAGTGGTCAATTCTGCGCTAAAGAAGTTGAAAGAGGTTTCTGGCCTTATGAAAAAGTAGTAGCCAACATCAAAATCTCAATGGCGGGTATCCTTGCTCAAAAGATTATCTGTGGTAGAGGTTCAAGAGGTTGCGATAAAGATTTGCAAGACGCAAGAGTCAATGCCTATAACTTATTTAATATCAGTGGTTATTCATCTTGTTGGGAAACACTTCCTCCTATTAAACAAGGTTCTAGAGTTGAAACCGCTGTCAAACGTAGAAAAATGGAAAGAAAGATTGAAGCTCTTCTTAAGAAATGTGAAAAAGAGACTTCTAAATATATCAAATCTCATAGATTCCAAATCAGTTCTCTTGGTAAACTTCTCTATGAAAAGAAACATCTTAAGTCCTCAGAAATCCTGTCCGTTATCGGATAGGATCTTCTTGGGAGAAAGGAATAATATGGAATACGATTTAACTGAAATTATTGCTGGGCTTCAAAACAAAGATAAGATTTCTATTTCTTATATTCAAAGAACGTTCTCTTTTGGATTTACAAAAGCTGGCAAAGTATTTAATGAATTAATTGAAAAAGGATATGTTGATGAAGAAGGTAAAGTTAATAAAAAGAAGATTGATTCTAATTATATCGAAGGACCTAGAGTAATCTTTTTAGATGTTGATGGAGTACTTAATTGTCATTCCACAAAAGATACTTGCTGCGGATATCGAGGAATCGAAGATAAGAAAGTTTCATATTTAAAAGAGATTGTTGATGCTACTGATGCAATTATTGTCCTTGTATCTTCTTGGAAAGAGTGGTGGACAGCTAATCCTAAGTTCAAATCTAGCCAAGACGAAATGGCAACATATTTAGATAAAAAACTCGCAAATTACGGATTAATTATTCGCAATAAGACATTTGATGGTAATTCATATAGAAGAGGAAAAGGAATTCTTCGTTATATTGAAATGCAGAAAGAAAATGGCATTGAAATTAAGAAGTTTGTTATTCTTGATGACGAGATGTTTGATTATCTAGAGACAAAAATGACTAGACATTTAGTGCGTACTAGTTTTGAACAAAACGGGTTGGAAAAGAAACACGTCAGAAAGGCAATTGAGAAATTATGTTAGGCGCAATTATTGGAGATGTGGTTGGTTCCGTATATGAATTCCAGCCATGCAAAACAAAAGAATTTAATATTTATGACCAAAGAATGAGAATGACTGAAAATGTGTAAAGGGGAATAGTGTTTATGCCAAAACAAATAAGTGAAACAGAATTCTTAGAAAAATCAAAAGGTGTTTCAGCCGAATTACTCGCTCATTCGCATAATGAGAATACAACTTTCTCAAAAAACACAAAACTAGTTATTGTAGGAACGTTAACGCCACCAGATACAAAGTATTTTTATTGTTCTTTTTATAATCGCATTTACGGCTATATTGATGAATCTTTAAAAAAGCTTACTAGAACCGGAAATGAAACTCTCAAAGAATTAAAAAAAGGTCTCCAAGAAGTTCATAATAAACACGTTGATATTAAATTATGCAACCAGGTTGAAATCGACCAAAAGGTTAATTCGATAAAGGAGATTTTAGATAAAAACGGAATAGCGTTTCTAGATGTAATGGATAAGGCTATTAGAAAAGAGAAATCGTCTTACGATAAGGACATTGAATATTTCACATTAGCAAAAAATGATTTTAAAAAAATCAATTCTTCAACGGTTAAGGTTATTGCTAATAGCAAATTGGCAGAAAAATGTGCAATCGAAATGGGAATTAAAAATCTTAAATTTCTATCTCAAAGATTTGACAAAAAAAGCGATTGGGTAAAAGCAATTATTGACGCGATAGAATAATTGATTTCGACATAGCGTTGAAAACTATTTATATTGGATTGAAGTCTACACGGTTTTAATTTATATTAAAATAAGAGTTATAAAAAATAGGAGCAAAAAAATGGGAAAATGGTCTTTTCACCCTATGGGTAACGATGATGCATTAAATATTCGTGATTTGTTTTTTGATGTTGTTTTGAGCAAAGATATCGATATACATGAAGATAGAAAAAGTGTAAAAGAGGCATTAGAAAAACTTACAGCCAATGATGTTGATAAATTCATGAAAGAGAAACAATCTTGGTTTATGGATAATACATATGATTACGTAATGGCGTATGTTTATGCCGACTATGAAGCGTTTGATATTTCGGATAATTTAAAAGAAAAGTTGAAACAATGTCTAAGAGATTCGATTGATGCTTTTTGCAATCCGTTTTTAAAATGGAGATTTCCTAAGCATGTTTTATACCGCAATTTATTAAGCTCTCATGTTCCTCAAGATAGTCATTTTTATACCCTTTATTGTTTAGAAATATTTTTAGATAAATTCGATGATGTATTTGCTAAAAGGTTTGATTTAGAAAAAGATATTGGACTTATCGAAAAGATGAGTGAATCTAGTAAAACTAACTCGAATTATAGCGATGAAGAAAAGGCTTTTTTAAACGTAAAATTTTGTTATACAGAAGGTTGGTCTACAACACTTGGTTATTTAGGCGATTCTTTTAAAGATTTAAATAAACGTCGTGATTTTTATTTAAGACTCGCACGTAATGGAGATATATGTGCTCAAATGGTGCTTCTATTTGAATGGTCTAAGCCAAATCATATTAATGAAGTTACATCTTTAGAGATTTTATCTCTTCTTTTTAATACTTTAAATTCAGGCGTATTTACTAATGAAGAACTTTATAGAGAATTAGATGAATTTTTATCCGTTGATTTATATGGATATTATCTTTATAAAAAAATATTATCCGAAATATATTCTTTCATTATAAAGAACAAACGTAATGATCTTCTAGATACATTTATTTCACTTTGTCATTCATACCAAAATTATGAAAAGATTTATTTTAAAAGTGATGATGTTCCAGGTTTTTATCAGAAAAAAGACCAAACTTCTTTATATAACTTCTTAACTCTTGATTTTTATTTCAAGGAAGAAAAATGTTTGGTTGAATATGTCCCTTTAACATTGGATCAAAAGTTCAATGTTTATTTACCTAAATCATACATGGCTCATCCTGTTAAAACTTTGTTTTATTCTCTTGATGCAAACGGGCTTGAAGGAATTGACACTTTATATATCCCAAATACCTTAGAAGTGATAGGGGATAGAGAAGAAGCGTTAGATGATGAGTTAATAAATGATCATAAGATTAGTTTCTCGACCGATTCTATTAATAACTTGGTAGTAGAAGATAATAACCCTTCGATTAAAGAGGTTGACGGGCTATTCTATAGCAGTGATATGAAAAGATTATTATTTTGTCCAAAAAACAAATTCAAAGATGTCGTAGTAAACGATTCAGTTACTTCTATTGATTTTAATGTTTTCTGGCTACATAGCGAATTAGATTCGATTAGTATTGGAAGAGGCGTTAAAGACTTGGATGGAGTTATGCTTCTTTCATGTGGAGACTTAAAAGTTATTTATAAAGGCACGAGAGAAGAGTTTTTATCAATAGCCGGCATAGGACATGACTACATATCAATCAGTGAGTATCCTGAATATGAAAACAATAAAGTCATTATTAGCTGCACTGATGGTGATATCAATTATGTGGATTGGCTTAAAAACTAATTTTTAGAACTTCACAATAGTTAAGCAAAAGGAGCCAGCCGCTTTGGAAAAATAAAAAATGTTGATAAATTTTTATCAGAGACATCTCATACGGGAAAATACGATATATAAATCGCTACCTAATAATCGAAATATAAAGTATAATAATGGTGGTGGTTAGCTTTTCTTAAGTGAAACATCCAGCAAGCCTGTTTTCTAGGCCTGATAATCAGGGATGAGATTATTTATCATAGTAACCACCTTTTTTAATTAAATGGAGGACTTCTAATATGTCACACGATGTTACTGCTTACGCAAGTCTTATCAACTCCTATCTATTGAATCCGGATAAATACGTTTATCCTTTTACTATTAAAGAAAAAAATGGGAAAGAAAGAACGATTATCACATATAACAAATTTGGACAGTTTGGTCCATATTTAAGAACTGCGCATTCAAACATATTAGAAGCTTTTCAAATAAATTTTGCTGAAAGAAATATGCATTCGTTTGCATATCATAAAAACGTTAGATGTTACGATGCTTTAAAAAGCCATTTAAAATCTAATGTTTTTATTAAGCTGGATATTCATCACTTTTTTGAAAGCATCACCGAAGAAGCATTCTTTGATTTTTATAGTGAATATTTTAACAAGGAATGGAAAAACGCGATTAAGGGATTATTCTATAAAGGTTCCTTAAGCATTGGCTTTGTCTCATCTCCTGCTATAAGCGATTTCTATATGAAGAAATTTGATAATGAGGTCGAAGATTACTTAAAAGATCATGATGAACTTCATTATTCACGTTACTCCGACGATATCCTCATATCTAGCGAATTAAAAGATGATCAATCATTAAACGAATTCTTTGATTTTATTAAAGCACGATTGGCAGTTTATCATCTTGAGATAAACGAAAAGAAAACTAAAAAGGTATCTTTAGACTTAAATACACATAACTCAATTTCCTTCCTTGGGCTAAATTTATCCAAAATAGACGATATTAATAATAAGGTGACTATATCTAAAAGATATATTCTCTTCATATTATTCTTGATTGCTAAGCAAAAACGTTATACAGATCATTGTTATGCTTTGGAAAACGAGATTAAATCGAGAGTTGCTTATTTAGCTTATAATAGCCCAATATCGTTCCAACGTTTTCAAAAGAAGCACATTAATATTTATGGTGAGCCATTTGATTTTGTGCCAAATGATATTGAAAAAAGATCAGAAGCTCAAGAAGCTAGCGAAATACCAAACTTTGAAGAATACTCTAAATTGTTTCAAATCAATATTCATAAGAATATAACAAAAAAAGAAATCAAAATTAAAGATGCGATTGAAATTGAAAAATATCTCGGCAGTAATTTAACAGAAGTTGAGATTCCTTATTTCGTTGATAGCATTGGTGAAAATGCTTTTAGGAATCATCATGAAATCAAGAAAGTTAAGCTCAACGCAAAACTTAAAATCATCGATGATCGGGCCTTTGATTCAACATCCCTTGAAGAAGTCAATTTAGTAGACTCGTTAAGATATATTGGTATATCAGCATTTGCTTTTACACGTCTATCAAAAGTATCTATTACAAATAAAATTAAAACCATTGAAAGTTATGCTTTCCAATTTTCTTCAGTAAGAGAAGTGACGATTTCTGAAGGAACAGAAAGTATTTCATCTTCTGCGTTTGCAAATTGTGGTTCATTAAAGAAAGTTAATCTTCCAAGTTCATTAAAAGAGATTAAGTCTCATGCATTCGAAAATTGTTCTAACTTAATCGATATTAATCTGAAAGATACTAGCTTAGAGACAATTGATTACGATGCATTTAAAAATTGCTCTATTTTGAGCAAAGTTGATCTCCCGGATTCACTTATTCAAATCGGCTCTAACGCATTTGGTGGATGCCTTAATCTAAAGAGCATCAAAATACCTGCCTCAGTTTTGGATATTGATTATAGAGCATTTGACAATTGCCCAAACTTAACATCTATTGATATTGATAAGAATAATAAAGTTTATTTACATAGAAATGATAATTCCACGATTGTGGATATTAATAAAACGCTTCATTTCACTCTTAAAGGTGATATCGATGAGGATATTGTCGCACTCGGCCCATCATTATTTGAAAATAGTTTAATCAAGGAAATTGTTATCCCTGATCATGTTCAAGTTATAAACGAAAATGTATTTAAGAACGCTAGATTGCTTAAGCATGTTAAACTACCAAACTCGTTAGTTAACATTGGTAGTGGAGCATTTCAAGGTTGCTTGTCTTTAACAAATATTAGCATTCCTAATAAAGTTAAAAAGATTCCTCCTTATTGTTTCTTTGATTGCGTAAACCTAAAAGAAGTTTCTATGTCCGATAATGTGATTAGTTTTGATAATTATGCGTTTGCAAATTGCTCATCGCTTAATGTTAAACTACCAAAATCATTAGTGAAAATAGGTGGTTACGCTTTAAGTAATTGTACAAATGTCAAAGATTTATATATTCCTGAAAATGTTAAATCGATTAAACGCGATGCATTTAGAGGCTTATCAAATAGTCTTGAAACCATCAAAGTCGATCCATTAAATGCTTTTTATTCATCTGGTGATAATTCAAATATCATTTATCAAAGAAGGAAAGCTAATCTTATTTTAGGATGTAGGAATTCAAAAATTGATCCAGGCATTAAATCAATTAATAAGTTTGCTTTTGCATATTGTGATGGATTAGTAGATATTTCGCTTCCAAATACTCTAAAAGTAATTGGCGATAGTGCATTCATAGGTTGTAAGAATCTCAAACGCATTGATTTAAATCTTGTTAATATAATCGCTCCACATGCTTTCCAAAGAGCAACGTCTCTTGTGCATGTTGATTTGCCTTCAAGTTTAATCACTTTAGGTGCAGATGCATTCAATGGTAGCGGTTTAAATGATATTAGTTTGCCAGAATCACTTATTAATATCGATAATGGCGCATTCCATAACTGCTTTAATCTCGAAAGAATATTTATATCTTCAACATTTAAACCAGAATTTGTTTCTAAGGCTTTTGAAAATATTGCTTCTTTAAAAGAAATTAAAGTTGACTCTAAAAATCCTTATTTCTTAGATGTTAAAAATGCATTAGTGAATAAAGATGGTGTTTTACTGCTTGGATCTAGCCAAACCGTATTTGATAAATGCATTAAGGTAATTGATTCAAAGGCGTTTTATGGAAATCAATTTATCAAAGAGATTGTTTTGCCTGAAAGCATTGCTAATATCCGTTCAAATGCTTTCGCCTATTCATCGTTAAGAAAAATTGATATTCAATGTTCTGATTGTTTTATAGGTCAAGCAGCGTTTAGTGGCTGCAAGGAGCTAAAGGAAGTAAAACTTCCAAAAGGTTTGCAATCAGTTGAGTCTAATACATTTTCTTCATGTTTAAAACTAAAACATATTGCTCTCCCTAACGATTTAAATTCCATAAAATATAGTGCTTTTAAGAACAGTGGATTAGAAGAAATTGTGTTACCTGAATCACTTGTTTATGTTGGTGATAGTGCGTTTAAGTACACCAATCTTAAAAAAGTTGATATTCCTAAAAGTGTTGAATCAATTCAAAATGAATGCTTCAGCAGTTGCAAATATCTAACTTCTGTGAAATTAGGTAACAAGACAAAATTTATTGGCTCGGGCGCATTTCGCCATTGCGAAGCACTGAAGGATATTAACTTACCTGATTCAATAGAATCTATTGAAAGCAAAGCATTTAGAGGCTGTCATAACTTAAGTATCGCTCGATTACCTGCAAGTTTAAAATCCTTATATCAGTATGCTTTTGCAGGTTGCAAGTCCATCGATAAGTTACATGTCTCAAAAGATATTATTTTCTTTGATAACACGGCCTTTTTGAAGTGCGATATTGGAAGCATTGAAGTGGATAAAGATCATCCTTCATTAAAAGACTTCAAGAGCAATATTATTGCTTATGTAGATCAAAATAGTAAGCTCACTCACTTATTACTTGGCTGTAAGTCATCTTCTATACCAGAAGAGATAAATGTCATCGATAATGGAGCTTTTGCATATCGATATAGCTTAGAAAGCTTTAAATGCCCTGAAAATCTATTAACTATAGGTCAATATGCATTCAATGGTTGTTCTAATTTAAAAGAAGTCTTGTTTAATAACAAACTAGAGCACGTTTGTTGTGGTGCGTTTGATGGCACTAATATTAGAAAGATATATATTCCATCCTCTTTAAAAGACATCAATTTAGATGGTTTAGAGTTAGATGAAATCAAAGTCGATAAGAATAATAAGTTTTATATCGCTAATGACTCAAACGTTTTAATGACTTCTGATTATGCAGTTATAAAAACTGCTAAAGATGCTAAAGTGCCAAATGACGCTCGCCTCATACGCAAAGGATGTTACGACAAGCAAAAATTAGATAAAGTAACTTTGAGCGATTCTTTAGCCTATTTAAATGGCTTTGATAACTCTGGAGTTATTGAGGAATTCTATATTTCTAAATCAGTTAGAAGTATTGATCATTTCGCAAATAACACATTTATTAAAAAGATTTTTGTCGATAAAGATAATTTATGGTTTGAAACAAACGAAGATAACACAATCCTTTATGATAAAACAAAATCAATTGTTTATTCTTCAACAGGTGCAATTCCAGAAGGTGTTACAAATGTTAATAATTTTAGCGGATTAAATAATGAAGGCGCTTCTAAATTATTGATACCATCTACGTTGTTTAATCTAGATGCCCCTAATGGCCTTAGTTGGTCCAATATCACTGCTCATAAGGTCATTGTAGTAGCAAAAGATAATCCACTTTATGAATCAATTTCTAATGTGGCTATCATAAGAAAAAGAGATCGTGCTTTAATATGCTTATTAGCTGGCCAAAAGATTCCTGATTCTGTCAGTAGAGTTACTTCTAGAGTTTTTGCAAATAACAATACTATTAAATCAATCGAAATTCCTGCAAATATGACATATGCTGAAATTGGCGCATTTGCCGGATTAGATAATGTCGAGAAAATTACAGTTGATAAAGACAACAAAGTATTTGAAGTAAAAGATGGTTGTTTAATGCTTAAAGATAGTAATATTGCGATACTAAAAACCAAGGATGCTACTTTGCCAAATAATGTGATAAATGCAATTAATCGTCGATATGCTATAAACGATGATTTGCCAGACATTGCCGGGCAAACATTTAGAGCTAATGCTTCATCTAATAACTCCGAAGTTGTTGAAGAACTTCCGTTTTAGATATTTTATATGAGATACATTTTATGAATGATAAGTTAACTAAATTTACACCAAATGATTCTGATGATTTATATTTTGAATCACAAATATCTAGAGCCTTGGATAAAGTCTTAGAAAGCGCTAGAAGCAAGAAGCATGGATTTGCACCATGGATTCCAATTGTTGGTCTAACTGGTTCTGGCAAGACATCTATTATTAAAGAATGGTTAAAACACTATCAACTAAAGAATTGGTATATAAGCGGTGGACGTGCAATTAGCAAAGTAGAAGTTGAATACTTTCCAAACTTTTCTAGTGAACCAAAAGTTCAAATTGTTACTGGTAAAGAACTTGTCGATTTACTCACACCAAAAAAGAAAATTGTGAATGTGTTATTTTCTTCAAAAGAAATCGATGATGTTGATAATCAAACCATCATAGTTGTGGATGATTATGATCGTGCTCCTTTAGATGTTAGAAATGAACTTTTTAATTTGATTAAATTTCATCAAGTTATCGATCCACGTATAGAAAATGAAAATAAAACTAGAATTCTTAATCCTTTGATGATGATTGTTGTTTTAGACTATGGCAATCTGAAATCTTTGAGCGAAAAAGAATTAAAACTTTTTGATTTACTTTAAACATTAAAACTTGAGGAGGGTATTTTATGACCGATGAAAACTGTATTGATAATATAGTTAGTTTTTGTTTTATTGAAGGAAAAGGTCTTCCTAAATCATTTCCTATGGAAAAACTCAACGATGAGAAATTCCTTTTGGAAGTTGTTGCAAAAAGGCCTATGACTGTTTTTCATTTAAAAAAGTTTGTTCCAGAAAAATATCTTAATAACGATTCTTTTATTAAAAAAGTCGCAGAGATTAATGGCAATGCTATCTCATTTGCAAGTGCTGAACTACTTGCTGATAAAGACTTTGTTTTAAACGCTATTAATAAAAATCCTGAAGCTTTTCGATTTGCTCCAGACTATCTCCGAGACGACAAAAAACTAGTTTCTGAGCTAATTGAAAAAAATGGATATATCTTAGGGTATGCCTCCGATAGATTAAAGAAAGATCCTGAATTAATTGAAGCCTCTGCAACAAACATTGCTAAAACCGAATCAATTGCGCGTAATTTGACACCTTTTAATACGAAAGCTTTTGCGAAAATTCTTCTTCCAAAAAATGCATCACTTTTCCTTCTTTTGGATAAAGAACTACAAAATGATCGTGAACTTGCGTTGTATGCAGTTGCTCGATGCGAACACTGTTATATGAACTTAAATAATGAACTTAAAAAAGACCGAGAAATTGTTTTAGAAGCCGTTAAGTCATTTTCTTCTGTTTATAAAATCCTTGATGCTGATTTTAAAAAAGACATCGAAATTGCTGCTTATGCCTTCGTCGGTGGTTCTAAAACAGTGAAATCTTCTATCCCAACAAACATTAGATATTCAACCGCGTTTCGATCGAAAATCAGCGAAATTCAAAAAGGTAATAAAATAGAAGCAAAAACAAAACCTTCTAAAGAAGTTGCTAATTTACCGAAATTCACGGTAAATAAAGATAAGAATAATCCTTCAATGGCCACTATTTCAGTTGATTGGAATGGCAAAAAAGAGAAGCTTTCAACGCAAATTGAAATTAGAAACAGATTCATTTTTGCGATTGATGACTATGTTCAGCCAACGAAAAACGTTGTTTTATTTAGATATTTGTTCCCCTCTTATGATAAAGAAATTGAACAAATCTATAACTCCTTACCTACAGAAATAAAAAATCTAATCCTACATGATGATTTCTCTAAACAAATAAAGAAAAAGTTGAAAGATAAAGAAACATGTACTTATCGCGAAATTCGTTTTGCATTTAGAAAATGCGATAAAGACATTAAAGTGTTTACTTTTTACAATCCACACAACCGTACTGAAGTAGTGTCATATATGGGGGTTTACATGGCACATCCTCGTGCATGGTACGTTAAAGATCTTGAGCAAGCGATGAAACAAATTAAAGATTTTAAAAATAAAGCTATTCCTAATTTAAAAGGTGTAGAGTCTCGCGCTACTGATGAAGCAAGCTATTTTGAGCTAATGGAAATGAATTACACAGTTCATATCGAAAAGGTTGATATACAAAAAACTCATGCTGATCCACTTTCTTTTATTAACAATTTGGTCAATGTTACATTTAAGGAAGCAAAAGACGATGAGGAAGAGCCGATTGGTAATTTTGATTTGCGTCAATACGAATCATTCATTCAAGTTGATGACAATCTGCGATTACCGAAAGACTTTAAAGAATTGTTTATTAAAGCATTAGATGATGCTAAATGAATTAGCTATTTGGATATAATTTATTCAATAGCAATGCAATTATATTTGAGAAAAAGGTATTTATATGATTTATCAAGAATTTAGTTTTGATGTAATAATTAATAACTCAACAATAAGCGAAGATGCATATCAAAATGAGACAATCAATTACTTAAAAAGTTTTATTGAATATTTAAGGACGATAAAAAAACTTAGTGATAGTTCAATAAAAATATATGTAGAAAGATTATTAACTAAGTTTTTGAATAATGGGTATTCCTTGGCGGATTTGCTTGGATTTTTAGATAAAAGCATTTCAAATTATGCTCCTGGAGGCAAAGATTATGATGAAAAAGATCATGGTAACACTTTGTCTGCTTTAAAGCATCTACGCGAATTTTATTGGCAAGACAAGCTTCCAAACTACATTTCTATATCTATTTATTCTGGCTGGCAATCGTTTGCTGCCAATCATAGCAATCACGTAACTTTTTCAATGGAAAATAATATAGTTCATGAGCCTAAGCAACAAAAGATGAGCGATTACGATTTTTATAGTATCCAAGAACTTATTTTTAAAAATTATAAGTACTTAGCTCCTAGTAATAATGCCTTAACAACTTTTCATGGTCCGGCTGGATATTATAACTATGTTATAGGAAAAACGTTGAATGATACGAATCCTGCTAAAGGAAGTTATTGTCGAGGTTTATTTTTTAGTAAAGATAAATCTGATGAAGATTATGTAAAAACATTGAATAACAAATTCATTCAAATCATAAAAAAGTATTTATAAACAAATCTGAGGTTAGCTACAGATAAAAATGAATTATTAAGTAAATATCACTAAGAACTCTGTCAAAATTACAAACGAGGAATCGGCAGCTGGAAAATATTAGCTAAGCAATGTCTTAAGATTGTCGAGTCTTCAGTAAGTTAGAGTTTTGTAGTAAGTCATAGACACTTTAGTATTAAGATATTAACGTAATATGGCTAAATTAATACAGTATGTGTAATGGAGATGAACAATGGATAGTAATGAATTAGTAACATTTGAAATTGAACAATTTAAAAAAGGATATGCTAGAAAGCTGCGCTTTGATGGCCTAACAACCTCTAACGTCGATGCTTGCATGCGTCATGCTCTCGCGGATGCCTTAAAGCTAGGAGCAAAGCGCTTTAATTCGCCTTATATAAAAAAATTAAACTCGATTATAACTCCGTTTACAGGAGATTTCATTGATATTGCCGAAGGCAAAACCAAAATCTCTAGCAAAGCGGATTTTAAGAAAGTGTTTAATACTTTTAAAACCAGATTTTTGTCCACGCTTACAAGTGACGGATTGTCAGCATTGGCTCAATTTGGTTTTGCACAAAAATTTATCAACATGACTTTCAAATATCTTTATTGCTTCGATGATTGTGAAAGAACGAATTTACAATATTGTCATCTTCCACTAGATCAATACACAATTGATTGGTACAAACAATATGGCGACAAATCAATCGTTAATAGATTTAAAGCGATTAAATTTGCTTGGGCAAATATTGATGAGACACTATATTGGGATCTTCAAAATGATATCGATTTAATTTTGAGTAAAGGAATTGATTATCCGATTGACTGTGTAGATAAAAAACAAACCGTTAGACTCCCATTTAGTAAGATTCAAGTTGAATTCATTGTCTGGATGCAACAACGGTTAAATGATATCTATAATAAATCACTATCTAAGGTTAAACCCTATTACGGTAGATTAGGTGTTAAAGAAATCTAACTAACCAATTCTAATTATCTAATTGACATACCTAACGTTTAATCTATAATGTAGGTATGTTTTTCTTTGATGATAAAGTAGAAGTAAAGTTTAATGTTAGACCTGCTGTTAAGGAGAACTTTTTAAAAGCGATTGATATCCTTAAAGCTAGTCCTGAAGAAGCTTTTGAAGAATTCGTTAGTCTTTTGATCGCTCAAGCGTTACGTGAAGAAAATGGTGAACATCTAGATATGCTTTCTAGTATTGATAAACGCTTAAGCGAAAAAGTAGTGATCTCGCGTATCCATAAATGGTCATATAATTCTAAAGGTTTGCCTCATAAGATGCTAAAAGCATTCTTACAAGTTTCAGAGAACATGAACCTTGGGCATCTTGAAGAAGGTGTGGACCGCTTTAAAATGTCTGGTTACTTCATGAATTATGCAGAATGTGATTATCCAAAATTTGAATCGATATTTAGACAAATGTGCTCTAATGCGCCACGCGCATATGGAGATGTCTTTGAATATACTAGAGGATCACATGAAGTATATCTTAATAAGAAATATATCGAAGTCATTCGTTCTCTATTAGATTCATTTAAAGAATAATATTAATAAGAAAATATAAGAGGAGAAGACATCATCTTCTCTTTTCTTTTAAATTGATATAATTAGAAAATTAGTTGCATAATTAGAAAATTAGGGATATAATATAGACACTTTCAAATCATCTCTAGCGATTTGATTTAAAGTTCTTTGAAAACATCGCAAATATGGAAAGGAGTGCAATTTTAACTATGCAAAATAAACAGTATTTACCTAATAACTCTCTAACATCATTCAACTATGAAATGCTTAACACCATTCTAAATAAGCTAGAACAATTAAAAGAAAATTATCAAACCAAAATTAACGAATTAGAAAAACAAAACAATCATTCTTATCTTCGTGATCAAATCGAAACCTATAAATATCTTATCTATATCATCGATATGCTTAACGAAGAAACCTATTCAATCGGTCAATTTGATTTCACGGATTATAAGCTCTTCTTATCAAATCTATGTGATATATCAGAAAAAATCGAATACGAATTATTTTAAAAAGGAGAACACACATACATATGGAAAGAAAATATCCTCAATTATCCACTAATCTAATCTTTACAGATCTAGAACCAAAACTTGTTAAAAGGCTTCACGAATTACATGTGAACAATATTCAAGATCTTATGGAGCATATCTATGCATCTAATAATGATATCTCTCTTAATGACTTTGACTTAGAGTTAATCAACGACTTCTTTAGAAGGCACTTTAAAGAAATCCTTCAAGAGAATGTCTCTTTACCATTCCATTTTAGAATCATTAATAATCATATCATCGTAGATTTCTCTAACGGCGAATATCTTCTCGACACCGGTTCACCTCTCTCCTATACTTTTGACTTTCATCAGACTGGTGTCGAGATTGATAGAATTATTTATCCGTTAACGTATATGCCTAACTTTAATTTAGAAAAGATCTATCAAACAATCGGCATAGAGATAAAAGGGATCATCGGACTCGATATATTAAATAGAACAAACTTTACATTAGTAAAACGAGACGAAAGCGGTGGCGATATCTATTTCTCCTTTCAACCACGTTTCGGTCGTAAGTGGCCGCTTAACCTTGGGATCCGTATAAGAATGAATGTCACCATTAACGGATTGGACGCTATTTATCTAGTCGATACCGGAGCGAACATCTCTTATATCCGTCATAACTTTGTTAGAAAAGCTAATACACCTATAAAAGAAGTAAGCGACTATAACCCTAATCTCGGTGAGCTTAAATCTAACCTCTACAAAGTTAACGTTAAAATCGATAAGAATTACGAATTAGAAGTTGCAGTGAATAAGCGTGTCGAAGAATACGCTTTAGAATCCACAAACAGTGATCTTATCGGTGGAGTCTTACCTCTATTTAAAAGTTCAATCGCATTCAATATAAGTGAAAGGTGGGTTGCTATTAATTAATGAAATACTTTGTTACAAGCGATATCCACGGTTATTACACCGAATTAATAACCGCTTTAAGTAAAGCGGGATATCAAAAAGATAATAAGGACCACACCCTAATCGTCCTAGGGGATATCTTTGATAGAGGAAGGCAGCCTCTTCAAGTCTATAACTTTCTAAAGTCAATCCCTGAAGATAGGCTCATCTTAATAAGAGGCAATCATGAAGATTGCTTCCTTATGGCGGTCGAAGATGGACTAGATGATGTCGTCGATGTTGAAAACGGAACCGCTCAAACGATCGCCGATATCTTAGGAACATCTTTTAAATCATTAGGAATCTTTGTAGGGGAACCTATCGTTCCAATGTTTAATAACGAAGTATATAAATTCCTCAAATCAGATCGCTGGAAACAATATGTTGAAATTGGAAAGTATATCTTCGTTCATTCTTATATCCCCACGGTGGACGATATGTATATGAAAGATTGGAGAAAACTTCCACCTAGTTCTCGATATTGGGACTACGCTCATTTCGTAGATGCTGATAGTGAGATGAGTAAACATCATAGCTTTGATGAAGAAATTAAAAGAGGAAAAATCCTCGTCTCAGGACATCGTCCAACCGAGTATCTACATCAAAAATATGAAGGAATTAGCGGTGATAATTCAATTTTTAGAAGCGATCACTATATCGACATCGATGCCTCGGTGTATGCTTCAGGATTCATCAATGTCTTCACATTTACTAATTAAGGAGAAAATAAAAAATGACTCAAACAATTTATGACGAATATAACTGGATATTAGGTTATGTTGAAACTGATTCAAGAGGAAATAAAGTAGCGATGGATTTTCATCATCGTATCCTCGGCTATTATCAAGCAGATTTAAATGTCACAACTGATTTCCATCACAGAGTAATTGCTAGAGGAGATGCGGTTGTAGGTCTCATCTATGCTGAACATGAAAAATTTAAAGCGGAACACGGTGGAAGAGGCTACTAATGAATAAGATTGAATCATTTCGAAAAAGAATCTATGAACATTTAAGAGATTATCCTCAGATGTTTGATGCTTCTGGAGTGCCTATACCTGTTACAGTCTATTTCTTTTCTAAAGCTAATGAAGGAACCATAACAGGAAAAGAACTTGAAATTGAATATAGACTATCTTCTTTAATGCAGTGCTTAAAAGAATGTATTGATATGGATATGTCTAAGAAGCACGCTAGTAAATATATTCGTAAATCATATCGATATAAAAATAGAGATATGTCTATTGAAATAAGAAAGAGCGAGGATGATATAACGCTTGATATTGAATATGGTAAATATCATCTAAGAACAAACGCTTTTATTTTTGATAAGAAGCAAGATTACTATTTTGATAGTTATTGGATTATCGAAACAGTTTCTGAAAGTGAAAAGCATCTTTTAGGAAAAGAAATCAGTTTAAATCTAAATTTAAGAAAGGAATAATCATATTGGCATTTTCATAACAAAATATAAACCCATATGAAACGCTAAAAAGATTTGTTAGAATATTTTTAATTAATCATATTGGAGATTGTTAATATGAAGAAGAGTCTATTTCTTATCCCCCTACTTACTTTAATCATGTCTTCTTGTAGCTGCGCTCAACAGACGGGACCCGCTACAAAAAATAATCCTAGTGAAGGGCCTGTACCTAGTGGTGGAACATCAACCACTAGTGGTGGTAGTTCTTCTTCATCTTCTTCATCTAGTCAACCATCTACTCTGCCTGAAGTAATAGAGGTCAATTTAAACAAGGCTGATATAGAATTAAATCTCTTAGATGAAAAACCAATCGATTCTTTAGTCGCGTCTGTCGAAGTTAGATATGGTGCTCCACAGACAGTTAGTTTCTCTTCTTCAAACGAGGATGTCGCTACTGTAAATCAAGTAGGCACAGTTGTCGCGAAAGGTACTGGCTTTGCTACAATTCGTGCAACATCAACATTTGATAACACCAAATATGCTGAATGTGTCGTTAGAGTTATTTCTCCAAAGAATTTCAGTTTTGATCCTACAAGCGTTACTTCTTTAGGAAGTGATAGATATTCATTTAAAGTAACTTCTGGAAGTGAATCCATTGATTTAGTGATCGATGGAGCAGAATACATCGCTGGTGAATTTAAAGTTGAAGGTGAAGCTTATTTTTATAATGTTAGTCCAATGGGTGGTATTGATAACGCAAGTTATACTATCGAAGGTAGCGGTTCACATTTTGTCGCCTCATCCTTCTTATCAAGAAATCCTTTAACCTGGGATAACATTCTTAATAGCAAATATAGTGACTTATTCGCCTATGTCGGTTCAACCGATGATATGGTTTATGTTTCTGGAAGTCGAAACGTAACGATGAATCAAACTATGATGCCATCTTTAAAGAATTATGCTTATTTCATGATTCATCTAAAAGTTACATCTAATCCTATCTATATCACTATGATGTCCGCGACAAATGATGGAGCAAATCTTCCTGCAATGCCAATTGGTGAAAACCAAGGTTTATTCACTCAAGATGAGAAGTCCGCTGTCAAATCAAAGACAAATAATTGCTATAACCCATATAAGATGGGTAATGGAGCGTACTGCGTTGAACCATATGAAAACTTTGGTATCAATCAATTTATCCCTTTAAATCAGAGATCATATTTTGAAACCGATTTATTAAATGATGGCTTCAGCTTTGTTAGTAGCGATTCACAATATGGCACTGATTCTTACATATATCAAAAGACAAAGGCTGGTAAATGTCACACCTTTGTCGTGCAATATATAAATTATGCTCATTTTAGACTCGTCGATATTTATTACACTGATTATATTGGTCCAATCGTTCGCACAACTTCTTGGCCAAGCCAGTACTTAGAAGATAATTTTAAAGAAGAACACGCTTCGATAATTCCTGTTCTTGATTCAGATAAGATTGAAGCCTTTGAATGTGCTTCTCATATTGATGGACCGACTAAACAAATCACTGTTACCGCAGTCGTTAAAGAGGGCGAAACATTTAGCGATGAAGAATTGAATGAGTATACATCTTTATATCAAGATAATTTTTATAATTATCATTCTTATGATGGCCTATTTGCTTTCCAATACGATCGACTAGATGAAAGAAGAATCTTCTTTAATTTTGCGGAATATTCAAAATTTGATTCCGCTCCAGACGAAGAAGCCATCGCATCTGCTATTGGTTACTCTAACGAAGACGATATCGCTATTTATAGCGGAAATAGTGAAACATATTATTTCTATCATCACGAAGAATATGATACAGATTTCACCTATACCGCCTTCAATGTTAACGAAACAAGTTTGAATAATTTCAAAAACTCCTTAGAAGCTAAAGGATATACAAACTTTGCTGAAAACTCATATCAAAAGGTTGTTGATGTCTTTGGCTCATACATCTATTTTGATATTTCAAATGGACCTGTTCCAAACTCATATTCGTTTAGATATAGATTCGTAAATGCTAAAGGACAATTTGATGATATTAATTCCTTTAATTCTATGGTGGGTATCTGGGACAAATATTTTAATGACCCTGCTATCAACGCCTTAAAAGGATTTGATATACCAGATAACTATTTGTTCTACGCTAACGAAGAGAAAGATACATACATCATCTTAAATGCAGGACAAGAATTCCTTGATCAACTTGAGGATATAAGTATGGCGGGCCTATATGATTTAGGTATATATAGTCTTGAAACTGGTATCTACTCTATTATTGTTAACCAATATGATGAAGGTCTATTGATCAAGGTTGTAAACGGTGGATTTAGTTGGGTCTACGATTACACTTATTTAAATGACGCTATTACATCTTGGTCTGCTCCAAATAACGCTAAATTCTCTTTATATCCAGGGGATCATCTTCCAAATCATTTCCAATTAGGTGGTAGTGGCTATATGAGTTTTGCGGGCAGCGAAGAAGAAGTCACTAATCTATATAACCTCATCCTTTCTAGAATGAATGAAACTAGCCGCTACATATATTCGCGTCTATTAGATGCTTATTATGTTAAGAGCAATGACTGTTTCATTGAACTATCAATGGAAGAAATCTATTTTGCTGGTTCTGGTATTTATTGTCTCGATATCTATTTTGGTTCTTATGGAACATATGACGAATATCAAGCTTATGATGATTATGAAGTCACTCAATTAAATCATGTGAAACAATTCATGGCGCATTTCCCTGAACTACCATTCTCCAAGACTGATAAGGTCATCACCAAATTAACCACGGATGGAACATATATGAAATTCGACGTCGAAGGCTTAGACACCTCATATATTAATACCCTTGTTAGCGATGGTTTTATAGATGCGGGCAATGGAGGAGTTTATAAGATCATTGATGGTCAACTCTACAGTGTGACTTTAACGAAGAATAAAAGAACAGTTTCTTATTATTTCGCTAAGGTCGGTGAAGCTATTAGTAGTGAATCTCTCTATAACTATGATTCAAATCAATATCATGATTTCTTAGATGAATTCTCATTCAGCACTTACTTCACATCTTCATCGAATGTATACGTCTTTAATGAAGCGAGATTTAATGAATCATTCAGTTTTTCAGACGTTGACGCTATAGAGGCAAGCAACTACATTAATCATCTTTATGATCTTGGTTTTGAAATGGATGATAGGGGCTATTATGTCAAATATTTATCCGAGGCTAGAACAAGTTATCTTAAAGTTAGCTACAGTTTAAAACAAGGCGCATATCGCTTTGACTTTGAAAAGATCACGTATCTATCATGGAATGATTTAGCTGCTTCGTTAGTTAATTTTGATATCAACGCTTATGCTGACAAAGTTGAATATCCGGCTTGCTATGGTGATGATGAAATATTCCGATTGGAATCGGATAGTAGTGACACCATTTGTTTTACACTTTTAAATAAAGATATTGATATTAATACTTATATTGAAGCCATCATGGATCATCCCGAATATAATTATCAAGATGATTATGGAAATATGCTTTATTTCTATTTTAAAGATAACTCAAGAATCATTATTAATACTGGAAGTGAAGAATATATAAGCGTTGGAATCTATATCAACACTTCTCATTAATCAATCGAGACCCAAATACCATCTGAACATAAGACGCCATTGACCTTCGTGTCAATAAAGCAGTTTGAGGAAATGCATCCTGCTTCTTTTAAGCTCATAAATTCAGCTGATGTACCAGCATAGGTGACATGCTCAAGGTTAGCACAATAGCTGAAGCTATAAGATTCAAATTTGACAGTTAAAGGTAAATTAACTTCTTTAAGTCTTAAGTCGCTTTCAAAGGCGTAGCGAGGGAAAGTAACATTGTTTAGACTTTCAAGGTTTAAGACACCGTCATTTATTTCGCTAGCGTTAAAGACACACTTCGTTGAGTTTAATTCATAATAGATGACATCATCGTCATGATAAGAAACATAGTCGACGTATATCTTACCACCTAAACCATTTGACCAATCATCTTCAAAAACATTTGAAGTTTCACTTGGATCAAAGCTAAGGTAGACACTAGCCTTATAGCAATTAAAGAATACGCTATGCCCGACATAAGCGATCGTATCTTCAAAATGAAGTGATCTTAACTGATTTTGATTTTCAAATGCTTTATTTGCGATTTTCTTTACATTAACTCCATCAACATTCGAAGGAATATTAGCAACTTCAGTGTCTCCTAATAATCCAACAACATTTAAATAGAAAGAATCATCGCTAGATTTGCAATAATCATAAATAACACCATCTTTATATCTAGTTTCAATATAACCAGTAGATACTGGACGTTTATTTGGATTAGCTTCTTCACTTATTGTTAGACTTGGAGACATCGCTTTAATGTGAAGATAATTACAGCCTGTAAATGCATTAGGGCCAACATAATCAACATCTTCAGTTAGTAAGATATTTTTTAAAGTTGAACAATTTGTGAAGGCATTTTGACCAATCCTATGGATATTGCGGTCTAATACGATTTTATCGATAAATGAACCTAAACCATAGAAGGAATAAGCAGGAATATCTTCTCTTTGAGTAAATGGATCAAGTGAGAAATAGACATTACCTTGACTTACTGAAATAGTTTTTAAAGCTTTTGGAATATAGTAGGTGTTATAAGTTTCTCCATTAAATTGGACTAATGGTTGATATTGACTTGATAGACTATTTTTACCAAATATTGTTCCAAAGGAACGACTATCGTTTTCATTTGCTAATAATAATTTATCACCGACAAAGGGGATGACGACATGTTCAACCCAAGGGACATTTGCTAAGATGCCATCTTTGATTCTTGTTACAACGTTTACGTTATCAAGAAGCTCTGGAATAACAATCGTCTTATTAGCAGGGATATTTTCTGGCGCGTGATAAGCAGTCAATGTGACTCCAGAAGCTATATCTTCATTTGGTTCACTTTCCCATGTGCCCATATTCTTTGTTGGATCAGGATAAGCGACGCAGCTATAAAATAACTTCATCGATTTTATTGTTAATTGTTGAGTAGTGATACAAGTGAAAGTTAAATAGCAAGGTGGTACCCCTCCAAACTTAGACATCTCTTCATCAAAATATAAAGTATGGATATGACCTGAGGTTGCAGAAAGAGTATCTGTTTTAGCGACACTTCCTTTGGAATAGCCGATATCGATTTGCATGTCGCGGTCGATACAGTATTCCATCTTTCTTAAACCATTTATTGGCATTGTGAATTCAAGATATTCTTCTTCATTTACAAAGGTCGCGAACGCTCCGACAGGAGAGATATTCATATAGTAGGAATAATTGAGTCGAATATCATTTCCTTCGCTAGTTTTAACATAACCAACTTTCCAGTTTTCAGAATTTTCAGCTTGGTTAGCATCAGGAGTGATACGATGATTTTCATCTAATGTAATCGTATATTGTGGTGGAGCGGATTCAACACCTTCTTCTTTGTTAGATATGAATAGGACACTTGCAGCAATAGAAGCGATGCTTAGAATGCTAAGCGATAAAATTAATAATTTCTTTTTCATATTTTTAACCTACCAATCTAAGCTACTAGCGACGTCATAAAGATTCTTCGTTGAAAAATTAAGACGCTTTTCAAATGTTTTTCTAAATTCGTTATTTTCGGAGAATTCTAAACGAACAGTTTCACTATCGCTTACAGGAGCGAATATAAATTTAGAACCTTTTAAAAGTGCGTAACGATTATCAGTTATCTTTTCAAATGAAGTTGAAACATAAACATCAAATGACATCGTTAAGGCTAAACGGTAATAACCTGATTCAGCTTCACTATCTAAAGTTCTAGTTTCATTTAGATTTGTTTCTGCGATTGAATAGCAAGTTCCAAAACTTGGATTAATTGATGTTTGAACTGTCTTAGTCTCGTTATAACCAGTAACAATATCAACTTCTTTTGAACTAACTTCATAATATGATTCAAAACTATCTAAGAAAGTTGGAGAAGTATTGAACGCTCCAGTCGTGCCATATAAATATGAGCCATAATTTGGATCAGTGACATAACGAATTGAATCTTCAAAGATATTTTGATTCATTTCATTCCATTTGATTCCATAAGGGTTTAAGGAAGTAAATGAGAATGCTTCTTCAGCGTTATCTTTATTATGATATCTAGATTCACCATAATTAATCGCGACTGAATGGACGCGTCCTAAATATGATAAGGCTCGATTAACGTTATCTTTTTTATTCGAGGTAACAAGCATTTCACCCATATCTTCTATTTCATCTGCAAAATAGCGTTTTTCAACATCGCGGTACTGCGCGATATAGTACATATCTTGATGAACGTATTCTAAAGGATTATCCCAACCGATGAAGCATTGAGTGTTATCATCATCAATCTTACGGTTTTCAGGTATAACTCCAGTGTAGTTAACACTTTCATAATAACCAACCTTGGTGACTTGAAGTGGTTCATCATGATGATCTCTAAGATCTAAGAAGGTACAGGTATAACCATCAAAACCTTCTTTATTAATGATGTCGAAGCTGAAGTTGACGACGCTTCCTGCGACTGCGAATGAAATGGTGTGATGACCAATTTCACCTAAATAGTGTCTAAACTCTAAAGGAATATTCTTTTCTAAGAAGCGAATCGATTCTTTAACGCCATCGCTATAAAGGACATCTAAATAAATTTCATGTTCATCAAAGCAGGTAATCTTAATACCTTCCTCAGGAATACCTCTTATTTCAAGAGAAGATATTTCAACATTTTCTCGGCTGACATTAATGATTTCTTCTTCAATATTTCTATATTTCCAATTAGCAGGTTTAAATGGGCTACCCTCTACAGGGTTATTAACAGTTTCAGTAGGTGTTTGATTAGCGTTTACTAATTCCTCATTTGTAGTCTTATTAGAACTAGAACAAGAGGCGAGAAGAAGGACCGCTAAAAGTGAAACAAATTTGCTCTTCATCTTAATCACCTACTTTCATATATAAGCCATGTACGGCTAAATCAGAGGTTATATAGTCGATTTTCTTATCCCAACCTAGGAAGAAATATCCGTGCATATATTGGTCTCTTATCTCTGGATCAGGCGGTGTAACCGCGGTGAATTCTTCAACGTGAGAATCAACATGAATCAAATTATTAAATCCATCATAGAAGAAGACGGTGTAATAAATGATCTTGTGCCATTCAGTGACGATATTAATATCTTCATCGCCCATGACGATAGGATCGTTAACGTGCATTTCTACGGTTGAATTTGGGTAATGATAATATAAGAATTTATATCCATCCCTAGCTTTTGGCTCAGGAAGGTAATAGGTATTATTTTTGCTAAAGCGACCCATATCATTTCCATCGATATAGATGTGATGAGCATCAGGAT